>OGKW01000061.1_pt1 | contig 103104 bp, 99 predicted proteins | sample 1572601 | NCBI WGS metagenome assembly OGKW01 (sample SAMEA2581875, study PRJEB24529) | metagenome | biome: Human gut stool | place: China | collected 2011
AATGAACCTGTGGCTTTCCTCATAGGAAACCAAGGTCCATCACAATTAAAAGAGTATGCTACTTGATGTAATTTATGAAGATTACAAGGTAATTGAGCTTGGTGACAATCAATCTTTATAATTGGTGCACCATTCACACCAGATACAACTCGCTCAAATTGCTGTACTGCACCAATTTTTTCCATAGCTTCTCCTACCCACTCTAAAAAATCACTTATTCTGATTTTATTTTCAGCAAGATCTAAATCTGCAATAACTTTTGCTATTACACTCTTACTGCTTATCATTTTTGTTATCATACTTATATCTCCATTTAAAATTGTAAGCCAATTTTTGTTTTCTTTGACAACATCGTTTGATACTTACTCTAGCATTTTCATTTTTTAAATATCTGGCAGCAGACATTATGGAATCAAATTCATTTAATAATTTGTTATCAGTTGAATATTGTAGCACTGGTTTCCTTTGTGAAGCAACTAGTGGAGAATTTTTCATAAGTAAAGACCGTCTTTCTAATTCCTCTTTTGTCCATATTCTATTTTTATTTGCTTCAATAATTTTACTACGCTGATATTCTGTAATTTCATGTGCTTTACCTTTTATTCCTGTGGTTTTTCCAGCTATTTTGCAAATATTATAATCTCCATCTGAGTCAATATATTTTTGTTCTAATAATAGCAATGTATCTGGTATGTCATCACATTGTTCTAAAATCCAAAATTCAAATGATGAGTTTCCATATTTATTATATGCATTTTGTAAATGAATATTTATATGTTTATTTTTTACCAGTAGGTTAAAATGTTGTCTGTATCTTTTGCTAAGATTTGATGTACTACCTACGTATTTCTTATTATTCAATATATTTACTATAGCATATATTCCAGCGTGCTTTGGTAAGTTTACTTGTCCGTTATAATAAAATTTAAATTTTTCCATTATAATTCGATGTAATCCCTCTCTTTAGATTTAATAATCTGAGCTAATCTTCTTTTATTGTCTCTTGTCATTATTAATTGATACATTGTCTTATTGTGATTAAGCATATTATGTTTATTCCAATAGTATCTGTATTTATAAAAGTTAGAATGCTCATTCAAATGATAAACTATTTTACCTACTTTCTTTGTTTCTGCATAATCTATCCTGAGACTCCTACCACTATATTCTTTTGGTTTATGTTTTACTATACTTAAGGTACCTAGTCTACATGGTAATTTTATCTCTTTACCATTCTCTATTAATTCATCTCTTAAGTATTTAAAATAATCATTGATTATATCTCTAAACACTCTATATTCTACTTGATATAATGGGTTATCACCAACATAATCAATATAAGATTTGTAGAAGTCTTTGCCAGTATAAGATTTAGTTTCTTGCATTTAGTTCATTATTAACGTCGTTAGTACTATTATTCGTGGTGTCAGTAGGTACTGATAACATAAAATTTAACTCTTTACTAAAGATTAAATTCTTTAATGTAGGTATTTTGTCAGCAGGCATTGGATAAGCTGAATCGTAATCATAACAGTCTCCAGCTTTTGTAGGATCTTCTAATATACCATCTATTTCTACATATTCTAAAAAACCAGGACCACTTAGGTATAAGTGATTATTCTTTAAGTAAGCAATATAATCATTACATGTATATTTTCTACTAGTCTGGTATTTAGCTTTCGTTTCTGTCCCAACCTGTATTAAGTTACCATGCATATCTTTCACAGCAACTAAACCAGAACCAAAGTGTAAATCTATAAACTTAGGTAGTTCATCATCAGAGATATAGTTGAAGCCATTAGGTACTCCACATCTACTTACTTTAGATATGTGTAAAGGTCCAATAGTTTGTACATACTCTGGATTTATATCTCTACCCTTATCTAGATCCTGTTTAATTAAATATGCTCTATATTGATGTATCCACTGCTCTATCTGTATACGGGATAGCTTTTCACTTTCGCTAACATCACTATCCCTCACAGTAAGTATGATATCATCAATTATTGTATTTAATGAATTAAATGTCATAATTAATTATTTTAAATAGTTTCTACATACAATCCAACAAGAGCTGACAAATCATGTGTAAGAGGTTGTTCACTATTTCTTGTACATTTATATTTTATACCATTTTGGATATAATATTTATCTTTGAATATTTCCATAGGCGGAATATAAATAATAGGATCGTCTATAGTACCTTTGTGTTCTTCGTCTACTACTTTCCACAAACTTGCAGTAGCCATAGAAGGTTTCCAATTATCTTGAGTAGTATGTTCTTTTATACATTCCCAAAGAATATTATCAGATAAATATCTTTCTGTTACTTTAACAGTGATACCTGCAACCCATTCTGGATAATGATCTTTAACTTGTAATGCTTCACCTGGAGTAAGATCATATGTATTGATTTCTTTAGTAATCTCTTCACCAAGGATATTCAAAGCTAAGATACGACTAAAGTCTCTATTAATTACAGGTTCTTCTTCTGTACTAGTCCACTCTTCACTATTTAACAATTCAATAAAAGTTGGATCACTAAAGGAATATCTTGGAAATGATTCATCTTCAAAAGGTACTAACATTTCTTCATGTAAAATAACTTTACTCTGATCTATACTTGTTCTCATTTCGGGCAGTATTTCAATACCATGTGATTTTGCCCATAATAAATCTACTATTGCGTATTTCATATTATTTTGCTTTTAAAGTTTGTAAATAGTTATATGCTTTGATACAGTCCTCTTTGGAAAGAATCTGATTGTTGTAGATGCCTAAGTTTTTAAAAGCTATTTGGGTATAATTATTTAAGTTAAATCCTATATTCAAACTTGATTTAACGATCGCAAAATTTTGATCTACGGTATATTCATACTCAACCCAATTTCGATCATATAATCTACCATCTGAGCAAATAGCATGCAATGATTTAGTTCCAAAACTTTGTAAACTACGTGGATTATTAATAGATATAAGCAATCCATTAGCAATGTTATACAGATAAACATTTTGAGCTTTTACAATGCCACAATTGATCTGAACATTTGATAACAATTCCCAATCTCCAACAATCGTCCAATCTTCGTTCATTGTAAAACTAGAGCTCTGAACTTTATCATCCACCCCATCAGTAATGAGGTATCCTTCGTATTCGGGGATTTGCTCAACTAAAACATCTACTTCTTGTGAAGAATTATACCATATACCATTCGTAGCATTTGCTGCATATTGTTTTTGGAAAGTATATACACCATCCTTAGTTATTTTAATATAATCGCCACTTTTATTTGCATTTCCAGCTAAAAGATGATCACCATCTTTCATACCGGTAATACGTATTTTCCAATCAGCAGAATTAGATACATTTGATAAAACTAAAACATTACCCCTGTCTCCAGTTCCGATTATTCTAAACGAATCTTTTTTTACATCTGTGGGCTTAACTGTATTATCTTTAAGACTAAACGAGTTGAAATTATATGCATACAACCCATACCCACTCCCTTCTGCAAACCCAAAATTAGACAGTACAAGATTATTACCATTGCCTGTAATGTTGGCAATAGTAGCACGATCTTCGTCCTCGTTGGTTTTGCCTACCACTATCCATGCTTGGTCGGGGAAGAGCCAGGGATAGGTTTTAACGAAGTAGTCTTTGATCTTGGTCAGCTCTTCTTCGGTGGCATCATGATCGAGAAATACAAGTTCCCAGATAGCAGCGTTAATACAAGTTCCTACATTAGTTGGAGCTAATTTCCCAACATGTAGCACATCTGTTCCTTCAAAATTACCAGTTGTAATCGAAACACCATTATAACTTTTAGATGTCTGATAAGTAAGGATGTGTGGTAAATCATTTTCACTCCCTATTGCTCCAAAAGATATAGGCTTATTAAGATGATCGGCTTGTATATTTCTAAATTCCAACAAGAAGGCACCATTATTGAGCCAATTCTTTACATTAGATACTAATCCTAATGCTCCTTCTCCCCTTGTAATCCACTGTCTCAACGCCACAACCGTATATCCCTTTTCCTTAGTCAGAATAGGGAAGTTATCACAGGTACCGTAATCGTCTACTCCGTCAAAGACGAGTGCACCGGGGTAGAGGGGAAGTTGTTCGATGGTGATTTGACCTAAATCCGCACTTGCTAAATGAAGATGCATTTCATTACTTGTATATTCTGGGTTATCTTGTAATGTTATTATTCCATTTGAAGGCAACTTTAAATACTTATTCGAAGCGGAATTGGCAAATTTCATAACTCCTTCCGGGTAAGTACTTGTAATCTTAATGGTGACATTATTAGATATACCTAAATTAGATTTACTGATAAACACAATATTCTTTCCTGAACCCTGTGATACTTTAACATCAATAATGACTTTCGAGTTATTTTTAGTTATTCCTATTTCTGTAGTATCTCTATTATTCACCCATTTAGAAAAATCACCAACATATCCACCTACCCCGCTCATTCCACCCCAAGCGAAATTCTTCATTTGCAAATCATGACCATTACCCGTCTTATCTACCCATACAGGATTTTCTTTCATCTGTTCATTAGTAAGACCTAATGCTGAATATCTGGCAATCATACCAGAAATAGATGGGAAGTCATCATCGTCGCCTTCTGAAGTAGGGGTATAAAGACCATATTTACGTTGAGCTTGTTCTTCCATTAATTTCCTGTATTGCTCATACCAAGACTTATAATCTAATTCAGGACCTGCTACACTTATAAGCTTATCTGTATCTTCTACATGTGTTTCATAATGTTTCTTCATACTTATAAGTTATTTATTGTTATTGTTATTTGTTCTTTATTATCCATCGCCTTCTGAAGTAGGGGTATAAGCTTGTTATAAGCTACAGTAGAATTAGATATCCAATCTTCTTTCATACCATCCCAAGTACCTACTAGGATACATCCTTCAGTATCAGCTGTTTTATTGCCCGTATGGATACGTATACCTAAGAAGTGAGGTACATTAAGTATCTCAGGCATAATACGCTTAAAACGGCTAGAATAGCTTAATTTCACCTCATACGTACCAGCAGGTACAGCTGTGTCCCCATACACCTTTTCCTTGCATTTACATGTAATTCCTTTAGGTGTATTAGGACATACTTCAGGTAATGGTCTTACTGGATCTTCAAGTGTATCCGATATATACGCACCATCTACATATAACTCCCCAATAGTATATTCATTAGTGCGAAATATTCTATCTAATCTGAGTTCCATTACGCAGCAGGTGTTTCTAATGCAGCAACTCTCTCTTCTAAAGCACTTACTTTAAGAGTTAATGCAGTAATCAATTCCCTTACTTCACTATCGTTGTAATTTGATAAACCTGCAAGCTTGGTCTTTTCTTCTGTAGTATAATCATTAGTGGATAATCCTTTACCAGTTTGTTTATCTACTTTACCTGCAATAAGTTCTGCATGTGTATTAATAACATCAATTAATTCAGGTAAGCTATCCATAATTTCAGGAGCATCTCCAATTAAAGCATCAATCTTAGCTTCAATTTCATTTTCACGTCCAGTTGCCCTACTTATTTCAGAAGTGAGATCACTTCTTAGATCTTTAATATCTGATGTAGCTTTATTATTTACATAAACCCAATTCTTACCATCAAAATACTTCAAATCACCACCATTAGGATTAGAAGCTAAGTCTGCCCAATATTTAACAGATGCCGGATTAGGTTTAATTGTACTCCCTAATATATCGTATTTATTATTATATGTATTCATAAGTTATTAAAATAAAAAAGGTTGACTATTTAGTCAACCTTTGTGTTTTAGATTTCAATTTGTTTCTCCTCAGCTTGAGGAACCTTTTCATTAACCTCTGGACGAACAGTAGTTACATTTTGTAAAAGTTGCTTAAGCTCTTTCACTTCAGCTTTTAATTCATCAAGTTCTTTGAAATCTTTTGTCACATTGGTTGTTATGTCCGGAGTTGTATTAAGTAATTTTAAGATGTCTTCACATCTCCTCATCTCTTCATCGTATTTTAATACGCTTTCCTTTTTAACTTTGCAGTCATTATAGGATTGCTTAACCATATCTACAATTTGAGTTTTATCTGTAGCTATAGTAAGTCCGATGGTAGAATCGGTCATCATTGTTTTATCTTCAGATACTGACAGTTTCTTCTGCTCACCGTCACAAGAGATAACTAAATCTACAAGCTTACGCCTATTTTGCATAGGCATTGGGAATTGACCTGGTGGCAATGGTTCATCGTAGGGTTTTGATACACTTACTACTTTACCTAAACTGTATGTAGTACTCTTTTTAAAAGTACCTGTAATCTCGAGTACGTGTATATTTGTACCCGGCGTTAACTGTGAGAATGTCATATCTTTAAGTTTAAAAAGATATGGGCAGGTATTACTCGCTGCCCATATACTTAGTTAATATATATTAGGCAGCTGGAGCTGCAGCCACAGTGTAATGATTCATAACCTGAATAACATTATCGCATTTATTGTAATAAACCCAATATCTGTTACCAGCAGAGATTTCAGAACCAACTAATGGTGTGCTATCTCCTTTTACTACAGGTATATTATTGTTATTTGAAGCAGTGCTTACTGAACCAGTAGTAGATACAAACACAGGAAGTGTTGCACTAGCAGTGGCAGGAGTATGTCTAACCTCTAATACAAACACACCTTCTCTAGGAAGTCTACACCACACTTTAGGACAGATACCCAGAACTGTAGATTCTGTTGAATCACTTACGCTTATTGTATTGATTTTCGGTATTACTTGGTCTAAAATACGAACGGTATTGTTACGTCCAAAGTAAGGATTAAACATGAAAGGAAACATAATAACCTCCTTTCTTATTAAGCGCAACAGCTATCACCGTAGCCATATCCGTAACCATAAGGGTTTCCATAGCCTGTAAATCCACCATTACATCCATAAGGATTACATGTTAAATATGCAGGAACTGGACAAGGTTTAATCTGATTTACAATATTCTGAGTCTGCTGTTGAGTAATAGCAGAAGTTTGCAATGCGTTCTTTTCATCACGTAGAACATCAATCTTATTCTGCATTTCTCTCATTTCTAACTGACAGAATTTATCATTGATAATCTGGGTCTGAGCATCTATCTTAGCACCAAGAATGTTAAATCTTGTAGCGTTTTCACTAGACAAGTTGCAGAACCCTGAAGTAATAGCGTTTTGCAAAGTGTTGGTTTGCTGACAGATAGACAATCTGTTATCAGCATTCATCTGAGTTAAGTTCAAATTAACTGCATCGATTGAACGCTGAGTTGTGCAGCAGCAGTCACTAATAGCTTTGATTACGTTGCAATCACCAGCATTAACAGCATTGATTACTCTTTCTGCAGAGAAACCTACTTCACCACCAACCTTACCAATTGCATTCTGGATAGAACACAAAGCATTGTCAATTGACTTAACATCACAGTTCAAGTTAGTAGACAAGGTATTGATTGCTTCCTTGTTACCATTGATAGCCTGCATCAACAAATCAGTATTGTTGTTCTGGTTACCCATAGCGGCTAAACGAGCGAAGTCAGAGTTGGTTTCAGCCTGGTTGCCACGACCGAAGCCGTTGCCACCCCATCCGCCCCACATCCAGAAGAGCACGATGATGAAAATCCACCACCAACCACCATTGCCACCGAACATACCATTACCGTTGTTCATCATAGCCATCAAAGCAGCAGGATCAAAACCTTTATTAGCATTTTGCATCAAAGCAGCGATACCGGGGTCAATACCACCACGGTCTACAATTATTCTTTCGTTTTCTAACATAATGATTTATTTTTTAATTGATTTAAATTACTTGATTGTTTGATAATTAGAAATATCTAATAGATGTGTTTCTAGCATCTCTACTCTGAGTTTTGCTATGCATATCTTTTTCACGTGCTTCACGCTCCATTTTCATGCGTCGCATTTCCACATCAGAGTAATCATCATATTCATATCCACGAGAACGTAGTTCATAAGGACGATCGTGTTTATGATAATATTTATCATAGTCCAAATATTCTGGTTCTCTATAACGATTCAAAGAATAATTACCTTTACGATATTCGTGTTCATAAGCTTTATAATCATTCTCTTCGTCATCACACATGATATAAACGTAATAATGCCACATCTTACCTTCTGAAATGTCTTTGTCACAAATCCAAGCTTTGGTAAGTTCTGCAAAATGTTTTGTGTTATTGCTGCCAGTCATTGCTACAACAGCTTTATAAAAATCTGAATAGATCATATTCATAGCAACATACCAATCCCATTTGTTATGTTTCTCTGATCTTAAGTTTATGCCCATTTGATTGGCAACGGACGTTGTCTCTTCAACCGTCCAATGAGGGCCTTTAGTGCCATCCTCATTTTCCATGCCTTCTACTGCGTATCTGGCATGTTCCTCATCAAAGTGAGGACCATTTATAGCTTCATATACATTAGCACAGAGTTCTGATTTAAGTATCTGGAAGCCCTTCTCTAACAAACTACCTTCGTGCTTTTCTAAAGCTTTACCAAGCTTATCAATAGCTTCAGTAGGAGAAGGATGGTGTTTGATTTGATCTAGAATTTTATTTAAATGCATAGTTTCAATTTGTTTATTGATTAATACTAAATTGAAATGTTTTGCAATTATTTTGAAATAGTTATAACCCTTGTTTCAATTGTCTTGATTAAAGGGTTTGTATTAATTATCTGATAGTCTCTTATTAAATCTTTTTTAAAATTTAGTGTGAACAAACGTCTAAAGAAACCTTTTTTACGCCATACTTTACGTTCACTTATATATAAATCTTGACGATTTCTAATGTCTAGTATATGTGTTAATATACTATCCTTTCTCTCTATTTTGATTGTAGTCAATTGATTTGGTTTTAGTTCTACTAAAAAGTCAGGATTAGGATCCTTTATTTTATGTAGTGTAGTATCTTTAATTACTGTTTCAGTAGAAGATACTGTATTTAGCTCTTTGTCTTTTAATTTAAGCTCTTTAGCTTGTTTCCTTACTACTTGTACTAAACTGTCATTAGATTCTTTAAAATCGTCTATAGTAAGCATTAAGACTTTATTATTATCCTCAGCGTTGCTGAGTTTACCTTCATAATAATGTAAAGCACGTTTAGTTTCTACTAATCTATTATCTAAGTAATCTACTTTATTACTAAGCCTATAATTATTTAAACCTAAGAAGACAGTAAGTGCAACAAAACCTATTTTAATATATCTCAACACATTCACTATTTTATTTTTTTAACCAGTTGCTTAACTTTTGGTAAGTCTTCCTTATCTATGGTTATATCAAGATACTTTTCACCTTTACTCTTTATTACTTTACTTAGGATTCTCCAAGGACCATCTGGGTATAATGTATTTAAGTTTTCAACTATAGACCATAACTCAACTCCAGCAATAAGCCCTGCAAAAAGCTCTGATAAGTGAGCATTGAATGATATTAATATATCAGCATCAATTCGTGATGCAAACCATACAATAGCACAAGACCAACCAAATTTCCGTAATGTTTTCCAAAAACGTCTAGATTCACATTTCCTGTTCTTTTTGATTGATACTTTACAACCAAGTATAGCATCAGTAACAATAAGTAATCCTAGTAATAGTAATACAAAAATGATAGGTGTAAAAGTGCCCATCAACCAATTTAGTAGGCTGACACCAACACAAGCAATAAACTTTGTTATACCTTCACCGGTTAAATCTTTAAAATAGTTCATTGTAGAAACACCTTGGCTTACTAAAAAATAATTATGTAATTTATCTAACATGATGTAAGATTTGAGATATATTGAAATAGAAAACGCTAACTAAATTATGAAAATCTAGCTAGCGTTGTGTTATCTTTTGATAGTACGTTTAAAACGTTAAATACCTATAAAAGTTGCTTAGGATAATAATCACTATTACATACCTAATAGCGGTTATTTTCTTATTGATTAGATAAATCAAAGATTGGTAAAAAATATAACGTATCTTCTTGAGAGGTCGTATAATGAACCATAGCCTGTAAGATCCCTTCTGAAGTATTTGCATTTACCAAATCTATTGATTCTATCCACCAAAACTCTTCATTATTTACTCTAGTAGAGGTCCAAAATGGGGAATATCCTTTACGACCAACTTCCACTATAGCCGTATTAAGATCGTTTCCAAATCTCTGTAATATTGCTGCTTCTCCAAAACTAAGTACATGTGGAAATAGATCTTCATTATTGGGTGTTGTTAGTTTTAAATTTATAGCAATTTCCTGAAAACTCGGACTATTTGCAAATGCATACGTACAATTTTGAAATCCATTTAAATCTTTTAATGCATCGGTATCAGAGGAAGCTATAGGCATATCTGTTCCAAAATCATATAATCTTAAGTTATACTGATCCATATTTTTATAATCTAATAATAATTTCTTATCACCATAGATAATAGCAATTCCCAAATTATCTGGTTTATTAGCATTTTTCCATTGATCTACAGTAACAAAACTCCAGTCATTTAGCATTATATATACCCCATCTGTAACTTCTACTTGCTCTTTAGACCATACTTTAGTACTACCTAAGTACATAGCTTTTACTTCGGTAGTACCTATATATGCATTCTTAATATCTTTATTAGTCATAGTTAACCGGTTATTATATAAAGTGTAGTATTTTTCTTCTCAGTAAGTTTATCGTAGGCAGCTTGAGATAATGATGCTATTTCAGATACTCCGTTACCACTTATAGTATTTATCTTCCTATATTGACCGTTGTCGGAGAGGTATTTTGTACCGGAGCCAGTATTTTGTAAACTTTGTCGATTAGATACCGAAGTATAGGTCTTGTTACTCTTATTAATAATTACGGTTGTTACCATTAATCCTATAGAGTGATCACCGGAGTCTACTGTTAAAAAATTTGTTATAATACTATATGTTTCAGTAGAATTACTAATTGTTATCGGGCTAAATCCATCAGGATCCGTTTCAATTCTTGCTGTTGTTATTCCTTTGTTTACTGCATCAACTATCTTTTGATAGTTTTCATCTGATAATGTACCACTTTCACTTGGAAATAAAGTTGTTAAGTCAAGATACTGATTGCTAGCTATAATCTCTGACCATTGTTTATCTTTCCTACCATATATCTTACCATCTGAAGGCGCATCAGGAAATTCTTCTATACCGTAATTGGGTAGTTTTACCCACTCTCCATCTTTCTTTATTTTTATTGTACCCATATTATACTAAAGTTACATAGTTATCTACTAAACTTGACAAATCATGTGAAAGTGGCATTTCACTATTCCTAATACATAAATACACTTTACTGTTCTGTGTATAGTATTTATCCTTAAATAATTCCATAGGTGGTATATAAGGTATCGGATCTTCTAATGTACCAGCATGATCTTTATCAACCACTTTATACAAAGACGCTGTATCTACTCCAGGAATCCAATTTTCTTGTAACGTATGATCCTGTATTACTTCATACAATATATCTGAATTATTTGTTACTACTCTAAATCTAAAACCCTTAGTAACAGAAGTACCATAAGAAGCATCTCCTTTCCCCCATACAGGGTAAAGTGTTTTCATTTCTAAAGCTTTATCCGCAGTAAGTACTGAAGTGTTAATTATAGTTTTAATAAAGTTAATAGCTTGTGCTTGTTCATTGTCAAATTGTCCTGTATTTACTACTGTCTTTATTTCATCATAAGAAGGATAATGATTAAATACATGTTCATTGTATTTATAATGAATAATATCATCTTCAGTTTCCTTATCCTTATCTACTTGAACGTCCCATCTTACTGCCCATTCATTTAAACCTAAGTATTCAACAGAAATAGGGATGCTATTACTATGTGCGATTCTTGTCATAACCTAATAATAAAATTTTAAGTTCTTTTATATTATTTGTTCCTGTGAATTTCTTCCACAAATTAAAGCAATTACCATATCTACACCATCCCCAGTAAGAAGATAGAGACCTGAATTTCTTATTAAAATTAATGTATTTAGTTTTCCTATAGAACTTCTTTTTCATATCCTTTCTTAATTTCATATGACTGTGTCTAAAAACATAGCCTAAGAAATCAATTCCTCTATCATCTACAGGATATATTTGCCAATCATGTTTCACTTCTAATTCAAGATGTGAGATCATGTATTCTTGTATCTTTTGTAATGCTTGATGTAATTCTTCTTTATTGGAAGAAAGTAGAACCATATCATCACAATATCTGAAGTAATGTTTAATCTTTAACTCCTGCTTTACCCATCTATCAAACCATGTTAAATAAAGATTAGCAGCAAATTGTGATATATAATTACCAATAGGTAATCCTTTATCTGTAGAATAAATTATCTCAGATATTAAATTTAGAAACCTTTTATCTTTGAATATTCTATTAAATAGATCCATCATAATCTTTTGATCTACAGAAGGAAAGAACTTCTTTACATCTAGTTTCAAACAATATTTAGTATTTTTTGGATCTGTTTTTAATGCATGTTTCAATCTTTTTACTGCTAAGTGAATACCTCTACCTTTGATACAACTATAAGTATCTGAAGTAAATCGCTTAACTAAATAAGGTTCTATGACATTCATTATAGCGTGATGAGCTATACGGTCTGGAAAGTAAGGTAATCTGTATATTTCTCTTTCTTTATGACCTCTATCAGCAATAATAGTATAGATATCATATTCAGATGTTTTATAAGTACCTTCGATAAACATCCTTTGTAATTTTAATAAATTCTCATGTGAATGTTTATCAAATTTAGCAATACCATAACGTTTAGATTTGTTAAGTCTTGCTTTCTTATCTGCTAGAACAAGATTGTTAAAATCGATAATTCTATTGAAAATATTACCAATGCGTTTCATTAGCTATTTTGGTGTTAGGACCCGTTCATCCAATACTACTAGGGTCCCTTCAAAGCACCTGTTATTTTTCACCAAGGGGTGAGGCTGATCTAATTTATACAACAAAAACTTCCAAAATTTCACTGTGAACTGATATTCGAATTCGAATTCGATGAATCATTATTAGCATTCGAATAGAAGACTCTGCAATTAGACTCATTGTCTGAATTACCTGACTTACTTTTTAATACATCTTCATCTAATCAAACCATTCTTTTAGATCCCGCCTTTGTTAATACTCTAGTTTTATAGGTTTATCCATTAAACCCAGGCTCTAACGCCAAAAATTCTTCTTTTGTTTTAACTACTATATTTCCATAAAAGCCCAACCGCGAACCGAAAGACGAAGCCGAACCCGACGAACCAGCATCAGCATCCGAACCGAAGACCCCGCACCTAGACCCATGGGCCGAACCACCCGACCGCAGCAGAACCCTGTTACCCGTATTTTGATAGTAATAGTCTGCATAATATGTAGTGTCTGATCCACCGCTAACGTAAGTAGGCATAATATCCGCGTATTCTCCGTGAGCAATACCAGTAATCCAATTACTAGAAGAGGCAGCAGTATTGCTGCTAGAAGAGGCAACAATTTGTCTTACATTTGTATATCCTGCAGATGTTAAACCGGAAAGGTCAGTATTTACCTTAAGACCTCCATCGTACACTATCCATTGTCTATCAATAATATTAATTCCTTGTACGAATTCGTATTTACCATAATAACAATCTTCAAGACCTAAAAAATTACTACTTTTACTAGACTTTCCATCCCTGTTACCTAATGACACTGTGGCACCTGTCGAACCATCCCAAGAACGTGTACCACCGGAACAAGGTATGCTACTATTATCTGTACTTATATTCGTATTACCATATTTAGCACAGAATAAATTAGCAATAGTTTTATGGGCTCTATAATCAATCAATCCCCAATTTAAACCATTGGTTTGTGCTTGATTGAAAAAGGTTTCTATAGTTTGATTTCCAGTACTAGTCGTATCGGGTCTGCTGGTTAATTTACCGTCAGTATTATATGCTTCAAATACACCAATCAAACATTCTCTTTCTTCTTTATAAGAATCGGTAAGCTTTCTATCAGATATATACAATTTGAATTTACCTATACTCACTAGTTCTGTACGATAATAATATTTAGGGAAATGAACCATGTAATATACATAATGATAAGCACCAGTACGGTTAACAGTAGAACCATCTTCCCATTTATTACTATCCGTAGAATTTAAATAGGCAATAGCAGCAGAACCATCATCCTGAGGTAACGCTAAACATCTTTTAAATTTACTAGTAAGGTTAGTAATGATATCTAAATTACCACCTCTTTCTAGTGTAGTGGTACTTGTGGTTTCGTCAAATTGGACCCACATAGCGTGTGTTTCTTCATTGATCTGTTTCCAATCAAGAGTGACCTCTTTCACATCATCCAAACTACTTATTTGAATAGTTTGAATCTCTGGGGTGATGTATCCTGCTACGGATCTAGGTTCAATAGTCCAAGTTTCAGTAGTTGGTAATACAAATGTATTTTCATCAGTATCCCTTGTAACCAAAGTATAGGAACTTTCCTTTGGTACAGTATTAGAATACACATATACGTCTGCTAAACCGCTAATATCTTTTGCTAATTTTATTTTCAATTTAGCTCCTCGATACATTAATGTTTTTTCTTCAGCTACTCCATTTGCTGTAGAAGTTATAGAATCTGGTGTGACCCATTTCCTAAAATTAGGAGAACTAAAAACAGATACTTCAGTACCCTCAATAGTATATTGAGCACCAGTTGGAATTTTTACAGTATAGGTACGATTACCAGAAAGTGTTTTAGTTACATAACCTGATAACTTTACATCAACCTTATTAGAAAGTAATTCAGGATGATTGCTAGTAACATTAATTGTTACAATTGTGGTATTATAAGTTAATGTTATAATCCTAATATTACCTGCTTCTGCAATAAATGTTTGAGATTGTGGTTTAGCATAATCAGTTACATCACTACAAGTAATAGTATATGTAGTATTTACTGGAATTGTGGCAGTAAGTTCAGTTCCTTCCCATGTAAGTACTTTAGAAGTTTCACCATAAGCTATAGTAATAGTAACACCATTAATGTTAGAATCTGATAACTGATTACTTGCAACAGTTATTTTAACAGTTTCATCTTTAGGTGCTGCTTCTACTTCTACCCATGTTCCATTCTGTCTAGCATACTGTTTACCATCTTTAGGTGCTTCTGTAACTACTAATTCATCAAAAGTATTGTCTGATAAGTCAACCCATATTTCTTGTTCGCCATCAGGTTGTGTACCTTCGCTTATATATACTTCATCAGATATATCTGTTTTTAAAGCATACTCGTTGCCATGTTTACCATCAAGTAAATCAGCATCTAAACCACTACCAACCCCATCTACTGTTTTTACTTTGGATAATACATCTGCTGCAGTATATGCAGAGGAATCTAATTTTGTATTAACCTGAGTAGTAGTAGCATAACCTTTTGCATTTAATTCAGTTTCGGTTACATATTCTTCAGGTACTGAAGTAAGGTAATTGCCTTTTGGTTGATAAGTACTAGCTGCATCAGTCTTAGTTAAATACCCACTAAGATCTACTGTTTCACTTAACTTATCCCAATCTGGAGTAGTTGAAGTAGCTACATAATTAGCCCCTGTATCTTCAAGATTATACACGTCACCGATACTTACATTTTCAGCAGGTAAGGCATTATAATTAGCTACAGAACCTTTTACTTTATATACTGAACCTATAGCAGTATTAATCTTCTGATCTATTTCTTCTGATGTTGGTAATCCAGTAAGTTTATTAAATCCTTCAGCAGTGATTAAACCTGCAGCAGAAGTTGTAGCTGCTGGTATCTCTATTACTTTAGATTGAGTACTACCATTAACACCTGTTTGTTCATTCTTAAATGAATACGTAATACGACCAAATTCAGCTGTGGAAACCATGTTATCGGCCATATTTACAACATAACCATTAAGTCTTGCTAATTTACTTTTTTCAGCCGAAGTAAAATCAGTAGAGCTTAATCCTTTTCCTTCTTCCTTATCTACTTTGGTATCTAACTTACTGTCTACATAAGTCTTATCAGCTTTACCAGAAATTTGTTCAGTAACATCTACTGCTGCGACAGTATCATCAACGTACTTCTTAGTAGCAGGATGATAATCTGTAGTAGGTGTATATGTACTAGTATTACTTTTGGATATGTATCTACTATCATGATTATGACTAGTAATATCCCCAGTAAGCACAGCTTCTACATTCTGTTTAGTTACAGAAGCATCACTACCTGGGTCTCCTTTCTCTCCTTTTTCACCAGGATCACCTTTTGGACCTTGTTCCCCAGGTGCACCATTAGCTCCTGGTTCACCTTTAGGACCAGGTTCTCCCTGTTCTCCCTTAGGTCCTACAGGTCCCTGTGGTCCTGCTGGTCCTTGAATACTACCTACATTACTCCACTTAGGGTTTGATACAACATTACCATTTTCACCGACATATACATATAGGTTACCAGAAATTAACCAAGCATCACCAGATACACCTTCTTGTGGTAATTGTGATTCAGAATCTAATTCCCCTTTAATATTTAATCCTGAACCAGTATCTCCCTTAGGTCCTTGTGGACCAGGTTCTCCTTGTGGCCCTTGAATTCCCTGTATACCTTGCTCTCCTTGTTCACCTTTAGGTCCAACAGGCCCTTGTATACCTTGTTCACCCTTTTCACCTTGGACACCTTGTAAACCTCTTTCTCCTTGTAAACCCTGAGGTCCTCTTTCACCAGTAGCCCCTTTTTCTCCAGTATCACCTTTATCTCCTTTAGGCCCAGTTTCACCTTTCTCACCTTTCAAAGAGATTAACCATTCAGCTTCTGTTCCTTCAAAACCATGCTGTACTGCTACTTGATATGCTGATAAACCTTGAATACCTTGTGCACCAGATAAGTCTGATATGAATTTCCATTCAGTATCTCCTTTTAGATACAATCGAGAATCCTCTTCATTTTCAACATCACCTGTATCAATCATTACAAATTGTCCTGTCTTTACTTCAGGATTATTGTAATCATCTTCCATAGCTTGGATTGAAGGGTATGTCTTTACAATAGTAAATGCGTCACCAACTGCATTAATACCACTATCCTGATAAGTATCATTTACATAGTCATAGATATACCAATTACCATCTACAATCTTTGGTGGATTTTGAAGTACTTCTTTTGAGTCTTTTACAGCTTGTTTAGCATCCTTAACCGCATTAGGTACTTCTGCAAGCATTCTACCAAAGTCTTCTTCAGTGCCAGTATATCCTTGTTCTACAGCATATTCATATGCAGTCTTACCATATGCAGTAGCACCAGTGTCAGCATATTCGTTTAATGCAGAATCAAATACCCACCAATTACCATTTTCACCAATAATTGGACTTTTACCAGAAGCAGGTATACCTGTGTCACGATTATCTATCCACCAGTTACCATTAGAACCAATGAAAGGAGCAACAGCATCTTCACTAGTAGCATCTGTTAGTTTAACCCAAGACTTAATATCAGGATTATATACTTTAATTACTTTTCCTTTTGAATTTGCTCCCAAGTCTATCCAGTACCCAACTTCATTAGAATTGGGTACCATATAGCTTGCAAAGAATTCATAATATACATTATTCTTTATCATTACTGTATTGTTTATAGATTAAAGGTTCAGTTAGATACATACTGGTGAAAGGATAATCTTCTTTCTTTTGTCTAAGATCATTAATAAGATCTCTAAGAACTTGTCTTCTTTCTGCAACTTCCGTATAATTATATTGTGAAGAAGGTTCTTGTCCTAGTACCATTGCTTCTGCAGCCTTAGTCATTATATAATCAGAAGAAGCTAATTCTTCTTCTGCTTCTTTTAACGCTTCTTCTAGTTCCGCAGTAATGTAATATGTACACAATAATTCACCATTTTTGTAGAAATATCTCTTCATTAGATATTTTATAGCCTCATCGTGCGGATCTTCAACATCTACTACATCATAATAATTAAGATCTAGATTATTTATTAAAACATCTATTTGATCAGTCATGTCTAAACCATTAAATTCATCACTGTTTAGTACATAACCATCACTCTTTCTTACTATTATCGTCATAACTTAAATATTAAATTGTTCTTGCATAATAAGTATCTGAAGCTGTAATTAAAAATCTTCTTGCCATAGCTTTATCCAATTTATAACTACTTATGTTTTTACCAGATTCATCAAACAGCGACATACCAGAACTAGGGAAAATATTATATGAAGTACCCCAGTTAGAAGCATATAATAACACTTCTATATTAAAATAATCGTTGCTCTTTAAACCTAGATGTTCAGCTAATAATGATCTGGATGGTAAATACACCGTACTATAACTAGTACTATAAATTTCAAATCTCCAACCATATCCTCCCCCACCGGAGCTGTTAGCCGGCCAAACTAATTGAATACTATTGCTAGAAGCGCTGGGATTTAATTGTGCTTTACATGTATCATATACGCCATGTCTACTCCAAATAAAACCACTTGTGACAGCTAAACCGACAGCCCAACCTTGTGAGTTATTAGCACTGATAGTAGATCCTAAAATATAATCACCATAAATGTTATTAGTATAACTTATAGACATTGGAAGATTTTTACCATACGTTGCTGGAGCAGAATTAATACCAAAACCGGCGTTAACTCCATCCCCACTACAATAATATCCGGAGTTACTTAATGACCATCCATCTCCTCTTAAACCATTACTAATTTGAACTCCACCAATATCACCACTACTCGCTGATATTGTACCAGTAATATTAGCTTTAGTAGAAACCATACTTCCATCTTTTTTTATCCTAAAAGGTGCACTACCAGGACTAGATGCTGCATTACTACCAGCTGCTAAATGCACATCGCTTAATGGTGAAGTTCTACCATCTAAACGCATAGTATTAGATTGAGCATAAATATACTCATCTGCAAATTCCCAACCTGCAATAGTTGCGGTTTCTGCTAATAATAACCCTGTAGCTATTGATTCAAAAGATGCTCCAAATCTTGTCCAATACCTACCAGAAGTACCATCCACTGTAGTGTAACTATTTGATGGCTTATTACTGTTAGTAGCTACTGGTGCACTACCTCTATAATACTTATTCCACATGTAGTAATAGCTACCATCTTTAACAACATCTCTAACATTACCTGCATTGCCATCAGTCCATCCATAGGTTTTTCCAGATGCCCATTCACCTCTGTAATTTAATCCTGGTCCATCCAAACCATCAGAACCCGGAGATCCAGGAGATCCTGGAGAACCAGCAGGGCCTCTATCTCCTTGTTCACCATCTTTTCCACTTATCTTTACTGGAGTTGTCCATCTATAACCTGTAGTTTCATCTACTACTACAACTCCACCATTATTTGGATCTATGTTACCATGACTTTCCCATGTAGCGTAACTAGTAGAATATGTAGGATCAGGATACCAAGTATACCCGTTACTGGAAGTACCTGAAGAAGATGGTCTAGTAGATAATAACGGTCTGTTTGGGGTACTATTAGTCATACAATATATAGATATTGGTTGATAACCTGCTGCACCACCTTTAGCTTTAGTAACAGTAAAATCACAAACATCTACTTCCTTAGCATCAACTAAGAAATGAATTCTCCACACAGCAGTATCCGAAGTAAGAGATGTTACTGTTACTTTCTTATTGGTATTATCTACATTTACTGAACCATTACCACTCATTAATGTACCAGTAATAGAATAGTTATTATTCTCAATTTGTTCTATACCAAACCACAATCTAGCTTCAGTTACCGCTCTAGATAGTTCCGTAGGATCTACTTCCCCATTAAAGTTAGCTGCAACTGTATGAGCTTCATTGGTTAAAGCACCTCTATAACCGCCTTCACCATCTTTACCGTCATACAGTTTATTGATGGTCATCATATCCATATATGTAGCACCTCCATTAGTAGATGTAACTTCACACTTAAATGTTACTTCATTGTTGCCTGAGAAATAATTACCCGTAGGACTTACTAATAGGTTATTACCCGTTTCATTTACTAGTTCTTGCCAATCATTTGTACCGGGTAGAGCCCAGTACCAGTAAAACATGGGTGATTCTACATTAAACGCAGTAGCTAATAAATTAATTGTAGCTGGAACTGGAGTAGTAGCACCAGAAGCATATTTAAATACCTGTTCTCCTGTAACCATCACATACGCTGCATCTATACCATCGAATCCAGATTCTCCGTCATGAGTTTTATTTATATACCAATCCTTAGTAAGGATAGTAGCGTCTGTAACTTTGATAGTCAATCTTATAGTAGCACTTACTGTAGTAATTGTGCTTAACGTAATACGGTTATTTTGTATTTCAACTGTAGCATTTCCATTAATCGTAGAAGCTTCTATAGATACAATTTCTATAGGGTCTATACCATGATATGCATACACTTCTGTATAAATAGTATTTAAATTTACTAATGGAGTATTGCCAGATGAATCATAAGGTATATTTACAGTACTATTTGTTAAATCTACATAATATGCATCTAATCCTTCAGCACCATTTGCTAATTTAGCAATTTGTATGTCATCATAATATTGACTGCCATCTGAATCAGTAACTACACAACGTACATTAGCTGTCCTTGTAGTAAATATTGTATGTGGTATTTCAGTACTTACATTATTGCCAATTATTTCTATCGGCTCGGTTAACAATCTCCATTCATATGTAGGATTAGTCATACCATAAGTATTACAATACAATACTACAGATGATGGAGTTGGTGTACCAGAGTAATCAGGAGTATCGTATAAGAACAGTCTTGTACCAGTGATTTCAACCCATTTAGCTACATCATCACCAGGTTTACCTGAATCACCTTTTGATACTTGTAATTGCCACTCATCATTATCAGGACCTGGTACACTAGTAACTCCATCTTTCATGGCAATCCACAAACTACCTTGATATGTAACTTGATCGTAATAATTATAAGTAGTATCTGGATTCCATTCTCCACGATAAATAGGAACTCTAACTACATCACCTGTCTCTGTGGTTTGCATTAAAGTACCAACAAATTTACTTTCCTTTCCGATCACAGTACGATCTTTACCAGCTAGAGTAAAATCATCAATGTTATCATAGAAAGTAATTCTAGGAGCTCCTTCTCCTTTAGCAGAAATGAATATAGCATTACGTCTATCATTCATAGATGAATTCAATTCAGGATCTGCTTCTACCCTATGACCTAACAATAAGACCTTGTCTCCTACTTCAGGATTAGCGCTACCAGGTTCACATACGCTTTTAGAAAGAACAATATAGTTATTACCTACTTCAGATACCATTCTCCAGTATCTCTTTACATTCTTTCCATCAAATTTCTGACAGATAGCCTGGTCTCTTACTCTAAATTGATTGTATTTAGTACCGTCTTCATCATCAAAATAGCAAGTCCATCCATCACTACCATCTACTACTTCAACGATTTCCATATCAGCCATTGTAACTAATATATCTCCGCCAACAGCTTTTATTTCATTTACAATTAACTCATTTACTGTAAGATTGCCACGAACAAATAAATCATCTACTTCTAAATGCCATTTGGTATTTACGGGCCACAAACTAGCTCCTTCACCATCCCAACCAGATCTAAAGGTTTTGCCACCTTGTATACCTGCCAAAAATGTAGTATAACCTGTTGCCGTATCACCGTCTTTGCGTAGATAATCTTCTTTTACTTTACCTGAAGTATATATTGTGCCATCGCTAGGTGCAGTAGTTTGTCCAGTCTTAATTAAAGGAAGAGACCCGGAACTGCTTGAAGTAATATTATCTATCTGACATTCCAATTTACCTAAGGCTTGATTTAAAGTATCAGTAGTAGTTAAAGGATCAGCATTTTCTCCTTTGTAATACCCGGATAATGGAAATATAGTACTAGTAGGTTGTGTATGAAAACCAGGCGCTTCACCACTACCACCACCATTTGCAATTAAATCTGCTAATGCTGTAATGATGTTTTCATCTTCAATCAACCTATTTAATAGGTTTTGTAATTGTTCTTTAGTAGACTTATCATCAATAGTATCTATCCAACCCTGTACTGTATCATTAACTTCAGTTAAATCTTTATCGTGTTTATCTTCAAGAGTAATGATCTTATTGTTTAGTACATCATAGTAACTATTAATATTACTACTTAGATTATTAGTAACATTAGTATCTCCTTCCACTATCTTGTTGGATAGATCTACATAATTATTATCTACTTTGGTATTAAGATTAGCTACATCTTCTTCAATTCCATCTACTCTCTCATTAGTAGCAAATGTACCAGATAAACTAGTTTCAAAATCATCTTTATGAATTATCTTATTAGTTTTATCTTGTACAAGAGTTAGAATATCATTATCTTCAAAAGATGTAGTAACCTCAAATTGTGATATCTTTTTATTCATATTACTCTTGAATTATATGTTCTTCTACTTCTGTTAATATACAATCATCATCGATATCTTTTTCTGGATAGAAATTAATTTGTTTTTTTAAACAACACATACATTCTATAATTTTATCTACATCTTCCTGAGTAATGGGAAAATCTTCATCATCTACTTTAGTACTAGCCCAACTAGATAATTTGCCTAAATGCAACAATAATACTAAATTGGTAATAGAAACTTTATCTAATTCTACATTGCACTTAGTAGACTGATTAACTAATTCCCCAACTTTATTTACATATTGTGCAAGTTCCATTACCACATTTATTACAACTGTTACACATTATATTACAATCACACTTTCTAAGATTTAACATATTCAGCATTTCTTTGTAATACAGATCAGCATCTTCTGTTAAACCTAATTCTGTAGCATTATCATAAAGAGTTTTCTTAAATAAGAACATCATAATTAACTCTTTCATTTTGTTATCCAAACAATTGCTACAGTAATTCTTTAATAATTTAACTTCTGCGTAATACAGAGATTCATTAATTTCATTCATATCAATCGTATAAATAAAAAAGGGGCTGGGGATAACTTCCCCAATCCCCTTTTATGGTTAAATTTATTTGCTAATTAAGCAGTTACATCTGTACCAGCAATGAATGACTTAATCATATTAACAAACAGAGCATTTGTAGAGATCTGTCCTTTGTTAACATAGATTTCAGCAGATAACGGAGTAGTCTTAATGTACTGATTGTCATTAGACAGATATTTGTTATCCCATTCAATTGTAATAGTATCATATTCTACATCCAATTCAGATCTGAATTCCGGAGCGATATACGGATAGATAGCATTAGCACGGTACTGAATGCCTTCATATCCTAAGTTCCAATTTTCACGATCACGAACAATGTAAGCATTACCACGACCCGGAGTACCCTGAGTCTTAGCAATTGTCAGATTAGAAATCGGATACATTACATTGCTCAGCAAACCAGAAGGAATTGTTGTCCACATGAAAGCTTCTACAGATACCTGGCAATAGCCTGCGTCTGTCGTAATACCCTGATTGTAAGGAATTTCCTTAGCATTCAAAGTAAGAACAGCAGCGCTAGAAGTAGCTACTACACGAGCACCTTTGTGATTGTTAATCTTCTTTACAAAAGCGTCAATCAAATCTTTCGGAGCAGTAGTCTTAGCGATTACTTCATAAGTATGAGTAAACTGACCCGGAGCTTCGTGAATGTCATTATAAACAAGACGCAAAACATAACGGTGACCAATTTCCGGAGTAACATTAGTAGCTGTGATAACAATCTTATCTTCAGCTTTAGCTACGAACGGAGTGATAACCATAGAAGGACAAGAACCTTTCTGGATAGGCATAGAATACTTAATCACAGCCTTAGTAGTCTTCGTACCTTCTTCGTTATATACGTCTTCTGTACCCTGGCAAACACCAACATAAATAGCATTAGCAGCAGCAGCATTAGCAGCTGTTGTCAACAGTTTTTTGTTTTCATCAAACAAAGCAATGGCACCATCAGCTAAAGAATCTACATTAGAGAACGAAGCCGGAGCTGTCTTAGCAATGAGTACCGTATTTACGTGTTGTAACATATTATTTTAATTTTATTAGTTAAACAAAGCGCTTAGTTTAACTGGTTTAGTCTTCTACTTTCCATGTTTCAGATTTCCGCGTAAACTAAACTATTCCATCGTATTTGTCTCATTAATATACGATTGATATCTTGGATTAGCCTGGTTTTCCAAGTATAACTCCGCTGCTAGCTTCACAATTTCTGAATGAGTTGATACTGGCATATCTGTATACTCATCAAAAGGAGCATCAGTCAGGCTAATCTTTTTAGGAGTCCTCAAGTATGTGAGGATATAATTCTTTATATTGTAATTACCATCAGTATATAAATGGATTTCATTACCTTGATATAATCTCAAAGGTCTTGCTGAAGTACCATGTAATCTATACTCTGATAATGTATTTTGTCTTTGTCTATCAAAATTCTCAATAGTAGCTTCTAACACATCTGTGTGTTTAGTCCTAGGTTGACCATTTGGCCCCTTAGGCCAACAATTATTATTACTATAGATTACTGCGGTTTCACCTAAAGTAAACATATAATCTGTTGGTAATGTAACTACTTGTTCTTCTGGGAATGTTGTAAACTGATATGTCTTATTGGTTACAAGTGTACGAAGATCATCAATTCTTTTCTGATCCTGTTCAAATGCTGTACGCTTGTAATTAATACCTGAGTATCTAGTTTTAATAAACTTATCTAAACCAGCCATTAACCAATATTCAATATCTGCTGTAACTGGTTTCTCAATATTATTATCAAGCAAACCTATTTCGGTTTCAAATGCAGTTTGTAATTCAATGAACTTCATAATTATTCTCTATTACTTTGGTTAGATGGTTTAGTTTGTAATCTGTATTTACCTTCTGTGATAAACATATTAACAGCAAGGTCAACTATTTCACTATGAACAGATTCAGGTAATTCACATTTTGAAGCACCAGTTGTAGTATTAAATCTTAATGGTTTTCTATAGTAAGTAAGAATAACACCACTTAGAGTAGTGTAAGCATCTACTACTACTTCCATATACATATACTTAGTAGTTGGATCAGATATTAAAGCTACTGCTGGTTGTCTTACAATTGGAGTATTATAAGCAGTCTTCATAAACTTTGGTAGATCTCTATATTTTACTAATTGATTATCTACTTTAGTTTCAGTAGTGTATTGCTTATAAGTACCTTTTACTTTACTTACTGAATGCACATATAAGAAATATTCATCAGTAGTAGAATAAGGTAATCTATATCTAGCTATACCATTTGATGTAGAACCGCTTTGTGTGAGTTCTCTTTCAACCAATAAACTTTTAATAGAATCTGTATTTCTAGTTTGAGTATTGGTTTCAACTTCCATTTGATCATCACCTACATAGTTCATCATTACATAGCGATCCTGTGCTTCATTAAGTATAGAAAAAATCAAATCTGAATTCGGTTTATTTTCTATAGTGAGATCTGGACTAATAAGTTGGAGTCTACGCTCAAACTCCATTTGCATTTCTTTGCTACTCATATTATTCTGCTAATTGTGCCACATACTGTGGATGTGATTGAACTCTTGGTGATTCAACATTTTCTAATGCCATATCAGCAGCTAACTTAACTACTTCATATTGCATATACTCTGGTATTTCATCTAATGTAGATGTAATATCCTGATTATTAATCTTACGAGGATATGCTAAGTAAGTTAAGTCGATAGTATAGGGACCTGTCATAAGATCCCTATCCACGAACACTATCAACTTGTTATCTTCTAATATAGCAACAGGCTCTTCTATCCAAGGTTTATTATTATAAGTTTCTAAGAACCTTAAAGCATTCTCATGACTTATCAATTTAACATTGGCTAGTTTACTACCAAAATGTAAAGTGCCTTGTATGAAGTACATACGCTTATCTTGTGTATCACTACCGTACTTAATGCTTGATTTAAAATCATTAAGCGTTAATCTGTTATTAGTAGTTTCACTAAGCAAAGTTAACCCTTTGTCTGTTCTTACTAGACCTTCTAAATCTGCTACACGTTTAGTATTACCTTCAAAAGAAGTTTGTATAGTATTATTACCAGTAAACTTAGTAGCTATTTTACTTAGATAAGCAGTATATAACCAATAATCTATTTCTTCTGGTAAGAAAGAAGGACATCCAGACATGCCTATATTAACAGCATTCTTGTCAGCTTCTACTTTAAATGCAATATGTGCTTCTGCTATTGTCATATTTACTTGGATTCTATTTCTTGCATGATAGCCAATCTAATATCCTGATTTTTCTTATCATCAAGCATTAGTACAGCTTCATCCATACTACGTCCAATTACATCAGTGCCATAGTAATACAAGTTCTTATTCTTACGAATAATATTCTTGCTAATAGCTGCTTCAATCAAGTATTGAGTTTCTTTATTCTGGTTGTTGACCCAAAGTAAGAGATACTTCTGAGGATCTGCTTCAATTAACTCATTAAGCTTACTTTCTACTAATTCACTAGAAATAGAATCAGATTTGATACCATAAAGTCTAAGACATTTACGCATTTCTTCAAGTGACATCTTAGTAAAGTTAGCGTAAGCTTCACGTTTAACTTTAAATTTCTTATTATTTTCTTCAGCTTCTGCTTCAGAATTAATCAATACGAAATCATTACTTGGTTTGATGTTAGCTGTTCCGCAGGCTACTCTTTTATGATTTTTAAGAAACAAATATGCAAGTTCATCTTCAGGTCTTTCTGTGTGTAAGTAATAATCTTTATTACCAACTTTAATAGCATAAGTAGTCCAGAAAGAACTATAAGGAGCTAAATGACCTTCAGGATAACCGATAGCTTTCTCTAATCTACGAGCATCTTCCTCTGTTAAACCTGTATACTTGTTACCTGATCTTGTCCAATATGACGCGATGTATTCAGAACAATTTTTAAACTTTGCAATCCCAGACCAGGGATTAATTCTAATAAATCTTAACGTTGCTTCCATATATTTATATAAATATAGATTTTAAACCTGTTAATAAAAATAAAAGGTCTGTAGGATTCACAGACCTAAAAATTTATTCTTCTTTATATCTCCAGATATATTTTAAATTACTAAAAGATCTAGCTGTTCCTAAATTTGATTCTCCTTTTAATTGTCTTTGGATAGCTCTACGGTCACACTTAGTAGATCTACTGGCTTCAATTATAGAAGGAAAAACATTTAATAAAATACCATCTTTAGAGTATTGACAAACTGGTTTAGCTTGTTTTATTCCTCTTTCTCTATTTAGTTTAGCTACTCTTTCTGAAACTGGTTTTCCAATTTGTAATGCAATTTTAGCTTTTCTACAAGCTTCTGATATAACGTGACCACCAGCGTCTATATTATATCCTTTATCTGGACTAGTAGAGTCATAAAAAGATATCCAATACTTTTCTTTAGCATCACCTAATTTTATATCATCTTCTAGTTCCTCTATTAATTCTATATAGAAATTTTCTCTACCGTGATTATTCATCGCAATGTATAAAGAACACCTTCTATCATTAATCTTAGAACTATTTACTCTGGATAAGTGATCACCAAATCTTTTATAAATATCTCTTTTTGTTTGACCTATATAAATTTTATTATTGGTTCTGTCTGTTATTTTATATATTCTAATCATAGTGGTATAAATTTTTATACCACTATAACGAGAATATTATTTTATGTTCCACATGCTTTCAGTTAAGCTTCGGCATCCATAATAAGTTCTCCACATCCTCGGGGATCCCTTACCATAATACCCATTTCACCTAAGAAGTGAACTGTGTAACCATCCTTTGCATTAGAACGCAAAGTATTGATAGATTTAGCAGGACCTGCAGGAGAGATAGAACCACCAGTATACCACTGCATGAATTCACGACCTTTACGTACTACCTTAACAATGTTTGCTTCACCATCACGACGGCTAACATCCAAGAAAGTAAAACGATAAGATTCCAGCGGTTTACCAGAAATCGGATGCAACAGACGGTTGTCTGTAGTATTATCATACAGCGGGAAGTGTTTCAGTGTCAACTCAATACCATTAGTCATCTTGTAAGTTACAAACTGACCACCAAGTGTTAATTCCTGACCACTACCACTTACGAACTTAGTATCGATCAAGTTCATTGTAGCTGCTTTCTGTTTCAATACACGGTCAAATTCACGAATACCCATTTCACCAGTAAGTGCAACGAATTTACGTTCATTAGTACCAAGTACATTATAAGACAAATCGAACAAGAAGTCTTCCAGCAATTCAGCTGTCAACTCAGTATAATAACGTCTGTTAGACGGAGCGATCTGTTCCAAAAGACCAGCAGGCAAATAAACCGGACGACCGTTAGTACCTTTCAGAGAGAAAGTACCATCCTGGTTACGATTAGACTTAGAGTAAACCATCATCTTTTCGCAACGTTTACGCCATTCACGCAATGCTGTCCATTCCTGATAATCAGACCACAAATAAGATTTCTTACCTGTTTTAGGATCCTTCAGTGCAATCCACAGAACAGTTGCATAAGCAGTACCAGTAATATCATAGCTCAAACGAGTTGTGAACAGGTAGTTACGCATCTTGAACTGAGTATTGTAGTTCAGGATATCTGCTTCTTCACTATATTCTTCGTAAGCAGAACCCAGACGTGACAGTTCACGACCAGCCAACAGATACTTACCAGGAATATAAGAATTAGACTGACCATCTGCAATAAACATAGTATAGCACCACAGGTTACCGTCCTGGATAGGAGCACCAGAAATACGTAACTGATATTCCTTGTCATCAAGTACTACAATAGCACCCGGACCAAACCATTTGTCTTCTACCCAAATCTGGATAGGTGTGTTACCAATACCTGCCATAATAGTGTCAGCATTAGCGGCAGTAATTTCTGTACCCTGCCATTTAGCAGAGCGAATTGTTACAGCTCTATCGGTATCGATTTCTACGTACCATTCATACGTACTCTGGTCAATGGTCATTACATTACCAAGACCACCCGTAATAGCATCAATAGATGTGCCATAAGCACCATCTTTAGCAGCAAAAACGTAAGATACGATACGTTCTACTTCATAAGGTCTTGATAACATTGCTTCTGAAATCTTATTTTCGTCAATAAGATCTGAAAACCATCTACTTTTACCGATTTGCAAATTATTCAGAATTCCGTTATCCATAAATTAATTTATATTTTTATATATTATTTAAACTACGTGCTGCGATACTCCAGATAGAGTTTGGTGAACTAGTGTGAACTTTCTTTGAGTTTTTTGAACTACCCGTGTTTTTTAAGCTTTGTTTAAGTGTTTTTATAGCAGAGCTAGTTCCAATTTTTTTAGCAGTATCTAGCAAAGTGTCACCCTTCATAGTAAAATAGGCTGACTCAATTAAATTTTTGACGCTCTTAGAATAGTCCTTTTGATATTGAGTAAGACCATCAGCGTCAGCTTTAAAGATGTAATTTAGTAAAGCTTTCTTATCTTTTTCAGGAATAGCTATACCGCGTATATCTTTTAAAGATTTAATGTTGGTGACAACGTCATCTACAAATCTTTGTTGGCGCTCTACTCTCTGTTCATTTTCCTTTTTCTGTTGCGCTAATAGCTGTTCCTTTCTCTCTTCAGCTATATCCTTCATAGCTTCCAATGCGTCTTCAGCTTCGTCTTCAAGGATACCCGCATCTTCGTACTTTTCGATTTTACGAGCAATTTGTTTCTCGTTAAACCCTTTAGCAGCAAGTAATTCTCTTACAATTCTCTTTTGATTTTCTTCGATAGTGGTATCAAAAGTTTCATAATCAATTGCAGGGGCAGCTTTAAAATAATCTTCAAGCTTACCACCATTACGTACGAATTCATCTAACTGAGCAATTTCTTCACTAGCATACTCTGGTGTAGAATTCTCCTCAATCATCTCTCTAAAATATTCACAGAGCTCTTCTACTGTAGAAGGTTTATCTTCTCCTTCTTCTACTTCAAGACCCATTTCTTCTGCTACAGCATCAAAGAATGCAGTTACTTGAATACCTTCGTTATCCAATTCTTCTCCTTCAGTAGGAGTATCTACTACACTATCTTCTTTCTCTTTAGTATCTACTACTTTATCATCTTTAGCAGGTTCCTCAGTAGGATCTTCTACTACTGGTTCTTCTATTTCTTTTTCTTCCTTTTCTGGAGTCTTAACAGCATCATTTCCAAATACGTCTTTTACAGAAGGAGCTTTATGCTGTCTCTGCAAACGTGCAATCTCTTCATCACTAATCTCTCCCTGTTCTTCACGTAGATTTCCTGTTACTAAAGGATTATTATCTATAGTATTAGATGAAAATACATCTGCTACTGCTTCCCAACCTAATAGTTGATTACTATTGTTATCCATAATTATTATTAATTAGATTTATTATTTTGTTTTTCTCTTAAAAATTCTGCTCCACCTAGACCTATTGTAGGAAGTAACCATTCCATTGGTACTAGTCTATTAAGTCTATCTATATATCTCTGTTTGTCAATATACAAATCGTATTGATTTCTAACAGCACCGTTAGCTTTACCACTTCTAAAGTAATCTAGAATCATATTCTCATCTACAGGGTCACTCCATTTACTAATTTTATTAGAATCTTTCAAAGCTCTCTTGAGAGTCAACATATGACTTTTAGATTCTGTAGGATTAAGCAAATATCTCTTATTCCTGGCTGCTGAATGAAATCCAGCATCTCTTAATTCCTTAGTAGTATAAGTATTACCTGGATCTGCTAAATATCTAAGATAAGGGTTTGTAATATAATCTACACCAGGTTCTGCTTCATACTTTATTGAACCAGCTATACCATCTGCTATATGTCCTAATTCATGATTTGCAGTACCAGGTATATAAGTAGATGGGTCAAGTACTATACTATAATCATCAACATTACTAGATGTAAATCCATCTTGAATGTTTTTCATGTTAGCCTTGCCATATATATTATCACCCATCGAGCCATAAGATACATAATCTTTCCTACCAGTTATTTCTTTATAAGCAATATCGGAATAAGCCTTTTCGTAATTAGTATTATAAGCCTTATCAATCTCTCGTACTAACTTACGAGTATCCTCATCAGGGTATAGTGCTTGATCAACGCTTCTTAATATCTCATTACTATACTGATTCTTATTAACTGCTTCACGATACCAAGTATCCTGTAACATGGCTGCTTGTGCTTCTATATCTTTTGGAGGTTTAGCTGGATTGTAGTTTCTCTCTCCAGAAGGAGTACGTTTAGCTTTAATAGGTTTAGTAATAGTGGGTGTGAATGGTTCTGCATATGAAGAAGTAGCATATTCATCAGTACCCTCAATTAATCTTCCTACTTTGGATTTAAACTTTTTTAATGTTTTACCAACACCCCAAGGAATGATATTAAGAGCAGCATCCACAGCAGCACCTGTATAGTCTCCATTACTTAGGTCTTCAACAAAGTTAATTGCGTCCTTTACATAACCCGCAGGAGTTATATAAGCTTCAGGTTGAACTGTAGAAGCTTTACCTGATATCTGTTGTTGCCTCTTATAATACTCTGGAGTACCTGGAGTAAGACCTAACTCTTTTGGTGGCATTATCTTCTTACCACCATCTTCGTACGCAGGAATTGAATCAAATTGTGATTTAATGTCAAGATAGGTAGTATCAGGATTTTGAGCTTTAATACTGTCGTATATTTGTTTCTTCTCTTTAAAAGATAAATCTGACCATTTCATCATTTAATTCCCATTAGTCTGTTAGCCCATCTTTCTGTATAGAAATGATAATAATCTTCACATTCATGAAATGCACAGTGCAGTAAAGAAGGTAAGCCAACTACTATCAGATATAAGGGACCTAATCGTTTTGATTGTTTTGTGTGTCCCAATTCATGATACAAATGCTTAGGATTATTAACGATAATATACTTACCAAGGGTAATACCACCAGCCATTTGAGGACTGAGCTTACACTTAATACCATTCCCACAAACTTCTTTAGTACATATTTCATGACCTTTATATATTTTATATAAGGCTAGCCCCAGTAGATTCTGGGGCAATTGCCAAATATATAGTAAAACTTCTTTCATATTACTTACCTGTTTTACCAGTTTTACCACCTTTCTTGCTTCCACCTTTCTTACATGCCATAATTAGTTCCTCCTATTTTTTAGTTTTAGATTTACTTTTTTCTCCTACCACTTTATTCTTTAAAGCCGTTTTGGCTTTCAGTTTTTCTCTTTCCATTGCAGCTTTATCTTTAAGAATCTGCAACTTCTTAGCTTCCTCAAGTTTCTGCTTTTCTAATGCTATCTTTTCTCTTTCAATAGTAGCTTTAAGCTTTTCAGCTTTATCTGACTGTTCAATCTTCTTAGCTTCTATCTGTTTCTTATTCTCAGCTTCACGAGCTTTATTAGCTTGTTCAATCTGTTTAGACATAATATCAGAGTAAAGACGTTGCTGTTCAATTGCTTGATTACCAATCTCAATAGGATCTGGTATACCATTGCCATCTTGATCCATACTTTCAGAACCACGATAAGCATTCAATTGAGCAACAGTAATCTTAGTAGCATTGTCCTGATCAATCTTGTATTTCTCAAGGTCAAGTTCTGCTTCTTTAAGCATAAGTTCTTGTTCCTTAACTTGATTCTGCATTTGGACAAGTTGCTGCTGTTGCATTGCTTCTTGTTCTTGCATAGCTTGCTGCTGAGATATTCTTTGATTTTCAAGTTCTTGTAACTTATTCTTTAACATTGATAGATTATCCATCATATACATTTCAGCAGCATCTACAAGACTTGCACCATTCTGCATAGCTGGTTGTATCAATGCTCTTAACTGCTCAATTGCTTGAGATTCTTTAGTAGAATCCGTTACAAAAATATCAAAGTCTTCATATGGGAAATTATCTGATACTGAGACAAATGCTCTAGTAGTGTCATCAAATATATAATTGAGATACTGTTTATCACTATCTTTCCATGCAGCTTTTGCAGCATTTAATAACATTAATAAAGCTTGTTTCTTTACTTGGTTATGCATCCAGAATAAAGGTTCAGTAATATGAGCAGATTGTATTACAGATCTTTCTACATTACCTACTAATTCTGTACTAGAGATAGCACCTTGTCTTTGAGGAGTTACCCCAGACAACTCTGAAGCCATAGCTTCAATCTTATCAAGTAACTGTATATACTGAGCTATGACATTACCCATAGTAAGATCCCAAGTAGAGAATCCATTCCAACTTGATGGTCTACCACCTTCTCTACCAGGTATATCCCAACCTTCATCATATGGGTTAATAAATGCAACACCTAGTGCACTTAAGTAATGTAACCATTTTGAAGTATCTATACCTAATCCTTTAGGTATCTGTGTAACATCTACTACAGGTACTTTACCTTTATCTCTAGCCATAGCTAGTTCTAATCGATAGAATGTAGTAATATATAAATACTGTAATGGTTTCATTATACTAACTAATGATTTTGGTACACTGTTAGTATTACTATAGACTACCCCAGTATATGGTAATCTCTGCGAATTAAGATTGTTACTAGTAATATACTGATATTCTATAGGTTGAATACCAAAGTAAATGTCATCATCTGCTCTATATCCTTCCCATACTTCTACAATCCAATCCCATTCTACTGTTTCGGTTTCGAGTGGTTTATAATATTCGTCTACTACAATTTCTTCAGGTAAACCTGTTTCAGGGTTGATAGTTGTTAAGAAACCTATTTTCTTAAAAGATTTCCAACATACATGATAAACTACCACATCTTCAGCATCACCATAAGGATTATGATCAGGTAACTTACTATAAATCTTAGTATCTATATGGTTCCAATCGTCAACCATATTCTTATCACCTAACCAGTTCTTACCACTCTTACCATACTGATCGAATTTCTCTAGTAACTTATTGAGTTGTTTTTCATCCATTTTATCATAAAACTCATCATATACCTGAGTATATGACATAATCATTTTATTACAACACATAGGTGCTTCATGAATGAATTCTATGCCATCACAATCATCATACCAGAAACCTTTTGGGTTAACCCTATTTAAACAAGGTTCTCCATTCCTAATGCCTACGTAAAGAACTTCTTCCCCAGCAATAAGTGCATCTTTCCATGTCTTTACAAACTCATGGTCTATATTCAAAGAGTTCTTCAAATAGTTTAAACTGTGATAAGCAGTTAATTCGGCAACATCCTTATAATCCTTAGTAAGGTATTCCTGTATTTGTTCTGGAGTCTGTATTTCCCCAGATTGTAAGGCTTCTTCATATCTTGCTTGTCCTTCAGGGCTCATCTTAGCCATGATTGCTGCTTGTACATAATCTAAAAGCATTTGCTTAGCTTTTTCTTGCATTTCACTTGCAGCAGCATCGCTAGTACGGCATACCTTAAAATTGAAAGGTCGTTTAGTTTCTTCACCAATAAGTAAATCAATCTTAGGTCTGATAATGTTATAATCCTGTGCCATTGCTGGGAAACCATCATCTTGGTTAAAAGGGTTAGTAACATACTTCAAATCCTTTTCACTATAGACACTATTATATAGATCATAATAAGTCTGCATTTCTTCTTCTGAAGGTACTGTATCAGAATTAGTTATTTGTGATTGACCTATAATGTAATCCACACAACATTCCCGCCATTCGTCAGTCTTCTTGTTATAAGGTATTTTCTGTATAGGAAAGCTATTTACTGTGCGTTCCATATTTAAAATGAAAATGTTAATATATTTGAATCAAATAATTTATTTGTAGAATCAGAAGTGTCTTGTTCAAACCATTTATCTGTAAATATAGGTAAATCAAACAATCTTTGGTTCCTCTCTACTTCTTGTTTTTGCTTTACTTGAGACGTATACAATTGTTCCCTGTATATCATTAACTGAATCATTGCCATTACCCTATCGAAGTTACCTTTATCATTATACATTATTAATTCCTGTAGTAATGGTTCTGATAGTATAGACTCAAGTCTCATATGACCAGGTTCTGTTTCTTCCTCTAGCCATTCCTTAATCTTACCCTCACCCCAAAGTTTTATCTCTTTATTCATATGACAACCTTTACGTCTATTTACTTTGGAGTCTCTTACGATATCTTTGATAATATCTGGTTGATCAGCTAGTAAGTAATCACAGTGCTTATTATTAAAGTAAGCGAATATACCAGTGTTTTGGTTTTCTACCATAGCCCTAGCATTATAATACATTAATAGTTTACGTACATTATCATAGAATTCTTCTGCTGTTTTTGGTCTACCAGTATATTCTGCTACTAATATGTCACTATAAGATTCAAAGTTCTGTATACGCTTGTATATAAATATAGAACCTAATGAGTTAGTACCGGATTGATCTTGATCATATGGGTCTAAACCTGCTATATATAAGCCTATGGGAGGATCAGGGCAAGGGTGTTCCCATATTACTATAGAACCTGTAGGATCTGCCATCTTTGGTAGAGGATATTCTGTAATATCGCCTGTCTTTTTGATTACCCATTTAGGCACACCCTGTTCCCATACTAAATCACCAACTTGCTTGTGATTTTGTAATTTACGATTAGTTCTTATCCTAGCTAATTGTTTTTGTAATTCTCGTTTAGGGAATATATTACCAGATAGTTCAGTAAAGGCTTCAGCGGGTGTTTCTGCATGTTCTGCAGTATACCTGTCTACTTGTTGAGAGTCTTTAGCACTCTTTAATTCTTTAGCTCTTAGGTTAAGTATATATGCCCTAGCTTTATCGTGAAGAGTATTACCATCGTCATCCATATATATACGATTACCATTTGAATCACGTATATCTAGGTTAGTATGTTGAGGTACAAAGAAACCACATTTCTTACCACCAACTGCACCTTCATCCCATATATTATCAAAACCAATACAGTTAAATGCTTCAGGGTCGTAAAAGGCTTCCCTTAAACCTGCTACATTATCACCCTCGTCACCACCTGTACCAAACAAAAGCATTAGACCAAAGGCAACGCCATCTTGTTCTACTGATGGTCTAGCAATTTCCCATGCAGCTTTTAATTCTTTGAATGAACCACCTTCTTCCCACACAATTAGTTTAGCAGCCTTACCACGAACAGCATTTGGGTTATCTTTAACAGATACACCCATTATTTCAGATTTATAACCCATTTCTACTTTGTTACCAAATTCATCAGTAACAAGCATAGATGCTCTTTTACGCATAGCTGTATTAGCTACTTGCCTTTTCTTACCCCATGCGGTATTAGCATCAATAAAATCCATATAATCCCAAGCTTTGGTTAAGTTACCATCTTCAGTAAGATATTGCTTGTTTGATGCATATACATAAGACTTTGAATTAGGGATAAGAAAGAAGTTACGACACAACATGGAAGCAGTTTTATATGAATAACCCTTACGTCTTGCTTTTGTGAGTACCATATGTTTACCTTGATTCTCTGCTTCCTCTACAGCTTGAAAGAAGTAATAATCGTAATCATAGAAATCAGGGAATGCAGCCTGTCTAACCTTCTTAGTTTCACCATTAGTTGTGATATAAACAAGTCTTTGAATAGGACAATAGTTTAAATAGAAATAGTTATACCCAGTAATGTAATCACCATCTTCTGCAGTATAACCATTAACACATCTATCTACTTCTTGGTCCCAGAAATTGTAATATTCAGTAGTACCTTTCGGGTAAGCACAATAAGACCCCGACGCTAAATAAGTCAACGCCGGGGTTCTAAACTTGTCACTATTCTTGATTTTCTTACTGAAATCAATCATATTATTAATGATTAAACAATTTCTTTATATTTCTCCAAACTCTCTTATAGAGAGGCATTGTAGCTTGTTTCAATTTTTCTACTGCTGCCTTCTCTGCAGCTTCCTGCTCCATTAGAGTAACCTCTATATCTTTAAGGGCTTTATAGTCATATGCGGGTCCCATATTAACAATCGTATCATACTGATTGTATTTAACTTTAACTGATTTTGCCTTACTAGTAGTTTTAGTAGCTTTCTTTTCCTTAGTCATAGTTATTATATTTTGTGCGTTTAACGCGTAGTTAGTTTATTTTGTTTCAAAATGTATTACTTACCGTACAGCTTGTCTATTTGATAGTTCATATGGGTTAACTTCTGCACCACCACGAATCCTATTATTAGCTAATTCTTCTGATCTTACTGCGGACTCTAATGCATCTAGAGATTTAATAGTATTACCAAGTTTTTCCATACCTGCTAGGATTAATTGAACTTTCTTATCATCAAGTTCATCTTGTAGTGACTCTGCATAATATCTAGATACACTATCTAATTTTAACCTAGCATTCTTAAGTAAGCCTAAGATAAGAGTTTCATTGAAATTAATGTAAGCTTGTTCTGCTTCTATTACCTCTACTGGTAATTTATAGTTAGCATCATCAAAGAGCTCTTTCTTAAGTCTTGGTTCTATGTCTTCAGGAGACATACTTTTTACATAAGGACTATCATATTTATTCTTTAGTACAATATAAGTAATGTATTTAGTAGCCATTTCTTTATCTGCCTTATCGGCATCCCATACCTTTTTAAAGGCTGGGATACCTAGGGCATCATTGTGTATAACTACTTTTCCTGCAAGAATATCAAATAGTTTCATTAGTTCGGACAACAATCACAACAAATTTTTTCACAATTACCGCAATCACGTACTTTCTGATAATTGTGTCTCATTTCTTTTAATTCAATTAATCTGTTGATAGCGGAAGCACAAGGTACAATTACAATCTCAGGAGCTTTATCTTTTTCTGTAGTATAAGCTTTGAACAACAAACTAGGTTCAGTAATTTCGTATTTCTTACCTTCATAAAACAATTCCCCAGCTTCAGGTAAAATATAGTAATAATCAATTATATCATATTTTTCAACATTATCTTGAATATTTTCAAGAGAACCATCTTTACTACTTAACAAATTGTTATATCTTAAATTGTAAATCATATTAATCAAATTTTATATACCTTAATTTATAGTGTCTATTTAAAGCATCAACAGCTTCTTGTTTAGTGTAAAACATATTTACATACTCTGGATTACGACTGTAGTTATTTATTATCTCCTTCAGTTGTTCCGCTATCTCGTCCTGATTCTTGTGTCTCATTTTCTATTGTATTATCTGATGAACCAAAACCGTTTTCACCTCTGTCACCTTCAACTAATTCTTCAGCTAGAGTAGGTTCAATAGTAGGATAAGGCATAATAATTAACTGTGCAATCTTTTCACCTGGTTGATAGATAGTAGGCAATGCATCAGTAGTAAGTTTAAACTTACACATGATTTCACCTCTGTAACCAGCATCTACTACACCTACACAATTGCACAATGATAAGGATCTCTGAGATACAGATGATCTCATAAAGATGAGACCTACATATCCTTCAGGAATCTCTACTGCTAAATCAGTATGATATACTAGTACCATTTTACCACTCTTATCAAATTCCTGAGTAAACCTAGTAGCGGTTAAATCTAATCCAGCATCATTAGGATTAGCATAAGTAGGTAATACTGCATCTTGTGCTAATTTCTTAAACTTTACTTCCATGTTATTTTCTTACTATATTATTTCCTAATATTATTTCCGTCATCTGTGCTGCTAGATTTGCAGCATAATCTTCAGCAAATTGACTACGATTCGTGTCCTGTAGTATCTGTTTCAGATACAGTAGAATCACTTGTTGATTCAATAGTATCTGATCCAGTTTCTCTTCTATGTTTGTTTCTTTCATATTCAATTTCCTCTACAGCATTCTTGAGAAAGTTTATTAGTTCTCGTCTAAGCAAGTTAGATCTTAATACTGGATCACCTTTGTATTGCGCTTCTAATGTATATACAAATCTACCATCTCTATCTTTATTCTCTTCTGCTTTATCATCATAATTAAAGATTTCTCTATAATAGATCTTGATATTGTCAAGAGAACATTTCTTAATAGCTTTGTTGATTTGCTTATCAGTGAACATATACTTTTGTTCTTTACTAGAGATAGCGTCACAATCAGCTTTGATAATCTCATTATAGGCATCCATTACTTCCCAAAAGTCGTCTATTAATTTCTGCTTACGAGCTGCTTCAGGAACAATATCTCCTTCACGGTGTTTACTTATCCAAAGTAAAGCAATAGCATTCCAGGCTACTTGTGCTAGATGCCTACATCCTGTTTCTTCATCAAAGATTTCATTCTCTGCAGCATACAAGTGTCTAAGTAATGCACCTTTATATCTTTCATAACCGTTTTCTAGATTCTGCCAAGTATTATCATTATACTTCTTAGCACCCTCTGTATATACTCTAGCAATATCTTCAAGACAGTCCAATGGCATTAATTCCCATCTTGTTTTATCGTCTTTACGATCGTTCTTCATATCCATCTGGTTTAGGCATTTTTTGTATTCGTATTGCATCTATTTCAGTCTTATTCTCTAGTATAGCTTTACATATCCTGTGATAACCATCACATATTCTACCGTAACTATCTAGTATAATTGGATATTTAGTATCTGCTTTTTGTATTCGTAAAGAATGAAATATAAAATCATCTAAACATCCAACATCCCAAGGTAAGTGTGATAGATCTATGCCAACTAGAGGTAATTTAAATACAGGATATTTCTGTTCTTTACAGTAGGTAATAAGTGTTGATGCATTCCATATTTTACCCTCACATATATATCTATTCTCTGTGATTCCAGAGTCTTCAAATATTACTCTTGGGTTCTTGTCTTTCTTTGCTAGCATATTTCTTTTTTAGTTTTATTTTAAAAAGATATCCAAACATAATAGATTTTGTATCATCATTACTTGCAATTATATTAGAAGCAAATTTAAAAGGATGATTACATATTACTTCTATTACTTGATATGGTATGTTATATTTATTAGCTAATTGAGTATATATGCTAGTTCTTTTTTGAGAAGTCATATACTACTTTATATTCTTTATTCTGGAGTAAATCATCAAAGGATGATGCTGCATCAATAGAACCCGGTCTAATAGTATTAACTATTATCTTTAAAGTATCAAGTGCTGTGTTATCAGCATATACTTTAATACTTTGTAACTTCTTTGCTTCTTGTTTAGAATAATCTACTATAGGTTCTAACGCTAACGTATTCTCCTCACTTAAAGGGTTATCCAGAGTAATAGGATAATGTAAAACCGTTTCTGTCTTTATTATTATTCCTTTATTGTAGTCTAGTTTCTTACCAAGAAGTTTATTAAACCATATTTTAATCTTAGAGTAATCTTGCCAAAGGATTATAGTACCTGGCTTAAATGTTATTATTTTCATGTATTCTAATTATGATGGTTACTTGAACTCTGTCTCCGATGATCTCTGGTATTAGAGCTTTATTAACACTTAATTCATCTTCGGCAGGACCTGCAATTAGAATTCCTTTTTCTTTGAAAGCTTTAATGTACCGACTTAGATTATCCTTAGTAATACCTAATGTTTGAATTATATGCTTTCTATTCTGTCTATTAGCTATATTCTTGTGTTCATTAGGTAGTTTATTATAATTAATGTCTAATCTAATTAACTCAGCCATTAATTCTAGTTCCCTGTCCGTAAGCCGAAGTATGCCATTAAGTGATGTTAAGAACTCTGTAATAAGATCATCCTTATTTACAGTCTTAACTAATTTATTCATTGTCTTCCTTGTCTACATCTAAGATCTGCTGAATAGCATTAATAAGTTTCAACAGATTTTGGTTTACTGTTTCAGATTCTAATTTCAAACAAGGTTGAATCTTACCTTCTTCAAAATCCTTTCTTACTTTATCCAGATTACCTTCATATTTGGTTTTGCAATCATTGATAAAAGCTTCCAATGCAATCAACTTCAGTTCAGCAATAGTAGGTAATGTTTCTTCTTCTACTTCAGCAACTTCTGAACCATACGGTTCCAAATTGCCACCTTTTACTAATGCGTCAACATATTCTTCGTTAATAGACATAAAACGAGAATTAGTACCTTTCTTTGTAGTTTTAGTGTCTTCCATTACAAATTCTCTATCATCAGAGTCGAAATTAAAGATATCACCAATCTTTGCACAACCAAAAGGTTTAATTACTTTATAAGCTACGTTCATATTATTTACTTATTTGTTTAACCATTAATTCTACCCACTTGTTAATATCAAACTTTGTATCACCTTCCTTAATCACTGTATCGCCGTCTGTAGTATACTGCTTTGGTTGATTCATGATCATATATGCATTCATTAAATCTTGTAAAGATACTGTTATTTTGTAAGCATTTGTTTTAGATGGGGAATGCATATCTTTAGGTATGAACAAATTGTATTGACCATTAGGTAGTTTTTCTATCCATTCTGATAGACCACTCATGTTAATGAGGTTATCTATCAAGCTATTATTTTCAATGTTCATGATTATATAACGCGTATGATTTATTTTTGTTGTAATTTTTATGCAATAAAAAAGCCCCTAATTTCTTAGGAGCTAATTTATAAAAATGAAAAAAGCCTATTTGTTTTTACTAATGAAAGCTACCACATTGTATGGATTTACTAATTGACTATCTTTAAAGAGATCAAAATGTGCAGCAGCTTTAGAAGGATACGCTACAATATCACCTACTTCAGGATGATTCTCTTTATCTTGCCATTCATAATTTGAAGGGATTGCTAATACTACACCCTTTCTAAAGGTAGTAGGTACTTTCTTTACTTCTGTTTTAGTATCATACTTGTCAATACCATCTACATCTTTCTTACCAGTTGGTATTGGTTCTGAGATCTCTTTCTCAATATATTCTTCAGGTAACGGTTTAACTAAAATGTCCCGAGTAAACGAATACTCTACTTTTTCTAGTACCTGATCCAGTAATATATTATCTTTATTCTCTGCCATAATCCTTATTTTTGCTGTTAAAACGCGTTATAATGCAAATTGTTCCTTTTAAAAGTTACTATATTTCAGTATATTTCCTCCAGTACAGCAGATATTTAGTGCTAACTGTGGACAGTGTTCCCTATCTTCAAATGCACAATTATCGCAACTACCATTATTTTGTGGGTGTATTATGTATTCTATACCGTCAATAGTAACAAAACCTTTTAAGATAGCTTCTTTAGCTTCTGGTTCTCCCATATTAGTCATAATATTCAAATTCATCATCTGAGTATAAATCCTCAAACTCATCATAAAAATAGAAATCTTCCATATACTATTACTTTAGATATTAGTAGTATAATCCAGAGTAAGGAGTAATGGTTGATATTACTTACTATCTCTATATATACTCTCCTATCTCTCTACTCTAGACATAGAGAGTAACGAAATATATATTAATTTTGTTCTATTTCTATCAAATATTTGTGCAATATGTCACTCTTATTATCTCCTTTATTAGCGTATTTTACTACTTTATACTTAGCGTTTCTACCAATAACAGGCCAATATTCTGTTGTATAATACTCTTCTATTACTTCTTTTTCTCTATTTGATTTACAATTTTTTAACATCTTTTAACTATATTTAACTATTATACAAAACTCATACTATCATGAGTACCATTTGTGTTCTTACAAAAGAGTTCACAGCCTGTCATATATTCTGATATAAGCTCCCCTGGTGTATCTGTTTCTTCTATATAAATCTCTAAGATATCACCATTTTCATATACTTTTTGATATGTTTTATAGCTCCAATCTCCTACTTTATTATCTTTTACTTTGGTAAAACCGTGCTGTTCTAACCACTCTGAGCGTGTCATTTTAACATTATTTAATTATTTTTAACATATAGCTTCTAACGTACACATAAAATTTTTGTTAAAAATATGTAAAAAATAAAAATTGAGCGCAAGGAGAAATTTGAGAGAGCGGGAAGTAGTATATAATTGCCCTCCCCCTATCATAAGTGAAAGGAAAGTCCCCCGGGGGTTCTCAATGCATCAAGCTGTGTTTTGGGCTTGTTATTTGCTTTAATAATGCATCAAATTGGTTAACTTATTTGTTTATTGTGATTATTAACGTTTCAGCCACAGCGGAAGGCGGTTGTGGTGTAGTACTACTACTGAAGGGTAGATAGCCGAGAAGAAAGATGAAGTGCGCAATCATGGAGTTGGAAGCAAAACAAGCAAGTAATGGTAACTGGTATGTGAACATCACAGCACAGCCAGAGAACGATCCATTTGCTGAAGAGTTACACTACCGTATGTGGTGTAGCGAAGCGTTAGCTGAGAAGCTAACAGCTAAGAAACCAGCGTCTATCGAACTAAGACGAGTTAGTGTTAAGGTTGAGCAGTTCCAACGGGTTGATGATGACGGTACAATCAAGCCACAAGTGTTCAACACCTTGTCTGTGGTGGTACGTCAGTTCCAGAATGCAGATGTAGATGACCCAACAGTCATGGCTGAGAAGCTGCGTTCATCTCTGTTGAAGGACGGTAAGATCTGTGATGTCCAGACAGATGACTTTGACGGTGCTACTGGTGACATTCCTGAGTGAGAGTAAGGGCTTCGGCCCTTCTCTTCATTCTTTTGTTTTCTACGACATGCATCAAGTCCTTTTCCCTCTTAGCAGATTGTGAGGAGTATATTATAAAGTGTATATTTCTCATCATATTTATATTTATTTATATTCTTATGCCTAAACAGGTGATATTAGCCAGTATCATCGCTTTAAGTAAGAGTGTAGGCTAGTAGAGAACGGCATCTCTACGAAATCAGTAGCTATTGGTTAAACCTCTTTAGAAAAGGACTACTGAGCTATTATCCTTTGATAGCAAGCTTGATACCGAGTGACTCTCGGTTGCATGTCGTAAAGACCAGGTAGGTGGTATAGTCAACTGCATCTAGACTACCTGGTTTACTTTTGATTATTAATCAATAAAATTATATATTATGATAGCAGTGGTAAGATGCTATAAGCACATAACTCCGGTAATTGTTACAGTATTTGAAAAAAACGATGAACAAACTCAGAAAGATGCTCTAGAAATGGCTACTATCTTAAGTAGAAGAGACAACTGTGAGTATAGAGTAATGGTAGAGTATTGGGTTGCGTTTGGTACTCCAGCAAAGTAAGCTATTTATAAGGTGTTGGTTTTGCCTTCACCTTATTTACTTTCTTATAATGCACCAAGTTAATTACCCTTTTAGCATATTGTGCGAGATATAGTATACTTATAAGCGTACGAGAGTATTAGAGTATGAGGATTAGATAATCCTCACCTTTCATCTTTTTCATCTCTTTCTCTTATTACTCTTTACGCCTATATATAATATATAGCGTATCATAGACAATTAAACAATTAAACAACTAAATTATCAAAATTATGAAATGTGACATTTTAGCTCATGAATTTAACACAGCTGAGAACGGTAATAGATACTGTAAGCTGGAAGTACGTCAATCTGGTGACGAATTCGGTAGAACATTCAATTATGTAATGTTTATTACTGATGCAATGGAAGCAGCTTTAGAAGCTAAGTTTCCGAAGTTTATCTACCTACAAGAGGTACGTGTAAAGGCACCTAAACCCTTTTATAGAGTTTGGGAGACTGATGGACCTGGTCATGCTCAGGGTGAGTTTGTTACTCGGCCTAATAGAGAAGATCCTGATAATCCTATAATGATTGTATTTGAGGATATCAAAGTTATTATTAGAACTATGCCTGATGGTTCACCCGCAAGAGGTGAAGATGCGCAGAAATTAGCTGAATCAAGCTATTATAGAGGTATTAGTATGAATACTATTGTACCTATAGATGCGTATGATGATGGTGATACTGATAACAATATTGGTGCTACAAATACAGGAGCTGATCCATTTGCTGGGGCATCTACAGCTGGTGATGGTGATATACCTGAAACCGCTACAGATCCAGCAGAACAACCTACGCAACAACCCGCTGGTAGACCGACTGGTAGACCTGGCGTAACAATTAGACGTTAATAATCATGAGAATGGCTGGTCTTAGTGATCAGCTGTTCTTTTTTTCAATTTACAAACGATAATCTGTATATTGTAATATGAGACAGTTAAATTCATTAGAAGAAAATGCTTTAAAGATTTCAAAATACTCTACAATAGCATTTGTTATATTCTTCTTTTTCTTTATAGGCTTTGTTGCAGAGTCTGTACGCCCTTTATACATATTGGGTGGACTAATGCTTATAGTATGGAAATACATAGCATACGTTGCTATAAAAGATCTATTACATATTAATTAGTCATGAGTAAGAAGAAATATCACAAGCAAAATTGCAATAGCTCAGTACGTGCTGTTGTACATTTAGGTAATGAAATTATTTCATTAATAGGGACACATGCCTTTGAATGGTCTATTGTAAAACAGACTAAGAATAAGGTAAACATTCTCACATTCTCTAATAGAGAAATGGCTGTTAAGGATTTTGAAAAATACAAGAACTTAGAGCATGAAAGCGGAAAGAGGTAGTTTAATTCAGCAATTAATAGGTAGAAAAATAACTATTATAAGCTGTAATTTAGTCGGTACAGTTATATATGCAGAGATTGCTAAACAGAGTAGATCTGTAAATATACTATTAAGGGTTAAAAGACTTGATAAATTGTCCTATAAGAGCATTACAGAAGATAAAGAGATATCTCTTAGTCTTACAGGCTTATTAAAGGATGTCAGGTTACATGCCTTAATATAACTTTTATTGAACTAATTATTCATTAAAAGACATAGTCTTATAGAAAGACAATATCCGAATTAACTTGTTGAATATGTAAATTATAGACTCTATCTCGGATAACATGTGAATGGACTAGAGATTATCTTAACCAGAGTAAGATTTGCTTGACGGCATTATATCATTACTCTGGTTATTTTAAACTAATCAACATGAAAAAGTATCACAGACTACGATTACTCAGTAATCTCATTGAGATAATTGAAATGATATTGTTCATACTATGGGGATTATCAATATTATTTATTGAATCATTCATAGGTCTTCTCATCTATTATATGGTAGGCATCATACCTATCTTATTTATTTGGCGAAAACATATAGTTAAAAAGCATTTAAAAAAGAAAATATATGCTACTATTTGTATTTTTAACAGGTTGCTTATTGATAGCATATCTGTACTACGTGCTCACAATAAGAGCAAAAAAGAGGAAAAAGCTTTTAAATAGGGTTCATAGAGTATTAAATATGTTATATGCTTCTAAAAACTCTATTGAAAACACAGAAGATCTTTCCGATATACGATTCTATGTTAATAGATTAGGATCTTATATTAATCTAATTGAAGCTGATATATTTGATTCAGAAAGACTTGCAAATTACTATCAAGAGTATATGGAAGCTTTAAAAGAATATGAAAGTATTTCTGCAGTAAAGAGAATAGCATTAGCTCATACTCGATACTGTATTAGTAAATTAGAAGAATACGAGAGAACTCTTAATTGATATAATATGGAAAGGAATAAGAACTTCGCGCATTTTCTGCAACAGATAGGATATATTCCATATGAATTAGATATGAAAGTTCAGAAATTCTTTAATGTCAAAGATCCTGATTTTATTAGTTCATATGGTCCTATAAATATAGAGTTTTTTCCATCTTGGCTAGGGCCAGAAATACCGCTAAATGCGGTAGTAAACAGGAGTGAAAACTTCTGTTATGGATTGCATGAACATGGACACAGTCCTTGTTTAATCTATCCACGACCATATGTACTATGGACAAATGATCTAAATGAACTAAGAGCTACTAAAATATACCCGGATATAATTATGGATCGTATAATCTCTAAATACACGTGTGAAGAGATATACCGTGCCATAACGCAAAATAATATGCTTATTCTCTAATATCCCGGTAATTAGAAGTAAATGTAGTTTAAACACTATTATAGTGTAAGGAGAAAACAAGCAATTTTCATTGCTTATAAGAGTTCGAGTCTCTTCATTTACTTTTTTTAGATCATTTTAAATAATACAATATGCTAAGATTAACAACTATTCAGAAGTTACCGTGGACGAAACTATTCTCGGTAGCAAATTTGTTTATACGCTATTTGGGTCTTACTAAGTATGACGCATTTCGGCTAGCGTATAGTTGCGTGTGTGGTCATAATATCCTTATTCAAGGGCCACAAAGAACCAATTTCTATTTGTTGCATAATAAACTGTCTAATATCAATTTTCGAGTATATCTTGAACAAGTTGATGGTTTATCTATGCAAATAGATAGAAAATACTATGAACCTGTGAGAATGGGTTTAGAGAGAAAAGGTAAACCAAATCTTTGGGAAAGCAAACTCAAAGAGGTACTGATTTTTAGAACTATTTAACTTAGATAAGAGTAGAAATGACAATAAAACTTTTATTTAATTATAAGAATTTAGATCAAAAACTTCGCCAAATAAAACTTTTACAAACATTGTTTGGTTTAGGTTTAAAGGAAGCTAAATATGCTGTAGATTGTGGAGAAATTCTACAATGTGAATGTGATAAAAGTATAGTCGAAACGATTCGAAGTAGTAATGCTAATATTGAAGTAATAACACTTCCTTCTCCAATAAAAGCAGAAGAATCATTTCAGCTAACAGTTTATTCGAATTTACAGAATTTATTTCCTCAGGATAAGTCAGAATGTGTACTTATAAGTAAAGAAGAATATAATCTTTTAACTAAATACAAAGGATTATACTTAGATATAATTGGTACTCTCAACAATGTTGTAAAGCAATTTTCAAATTCTTAGTTTTATACCTTTACTCAGTTATTAATTAATAATTTATCAAAAATGGAAAATCAAAGTTCAGGAGCCTTTAAAGGCTTTGTCGCAGTAATTTTATTGCTGCTTGGAGTATGTGCCGGCATTTGCACATACAAGTACGTGAAGGGAGAAATCCCAAACATTACACAATCCGCTACGGAAGAGTTTATTGAATCCGAGATGGAAGCAGTGCCTACAGTGGAAGAAGCTATGCAAGAATGGAATGATCTTAAAGAGTCATCCAGGTGTTACGAAGTTTATAGTAACTTTCCACCTGAAATAATGCAGGCATTGTTCGAGAAATTAGGAACGCAAGAGCCTATAAAGAGGTATGTTCAAGAGTATGAACGTAACAGGGAATACTACATATCTCTACAGATTGCGGAACAATTAAAACATCAAGGACTTAATAATCCTGGAGTAGATGGAAAAAGGATTGAAGGAGTAGAAATAACTACTAAGTTAAAGAAAGAAAAGGAACCTGAGAAGGTACCAATTCCAGCAAAAGCTGCCAAGGATACAATAGTGTATCAATAACAGTTTACAACTTCATTATTTCTTCAGTGGCTGTACTTGCATGCGAATGTAGGTGCAGTCGTCCTCAGAAAATGACAAACCTGTGGGGCGTAAGTAACTAAGTAGTAATACTATAATGTCAGTATGTAGTATTACACTGAAACTGACTGTTATGATCGTGCGGACGTAAAAATCAGGTAGATGATAAGAATTGTACTGACAATACAATTCTGCTGTATCTTAAAACAAGTTTTGATAGTCAAATTTTCCTAAACCAATCCTCGTTATTAGGTAAAATTTCTTTTTGTTTACGTATTGCTACAACAATACACATCTGTTATGTATTTATTTTGCATTGTAGTTGTAGATACAATGCCGTCATCAACAATTTTAATAAAATCAAAAATGAAAGCAACAGTAAACGGGTTAGCAATGATTGTATTGCCTCCCAACATTTCTGTAGAAGAAGCAGAGGTTTTATTCTCTGAAGTACTTAAAAAATTGCGTTCAGAATCTGCTAAGATTTCTGTTATTAACGCTAACAATGAAGCATTTGCAAGTATTTTTAATGCTAATGACTTATTCAAGCCAAGTGAAGCTCGAGTATTACTTGCAGATAATTTATTAGTAAAGTTTGCGCAATTTGTTAACGATCCTATCTCTTTTGCAACGGCGTTTGTCAGTGAGTACTATGGCCCTCGTGATGAAATCAATCATGCTGTAGTAACAGATATTGCCAGTATTGAAGAAGGCTCTGCTGATTGGGCTTTATTCGAGAGAAAGAGATTAACATTTCTTATCTATCAATGTCGTAACATTCTCAATAATCAACGATAATGGGAAAAACGAAGAAAGATAGTAGAGAACAAAAGGCTATGCATAGAAAAGATTCTATGCATAAGCCTAAAATGACTCCTTACAAAAGAGAGTCAAAAAGTAAAAGAATATACGAGAAGTAACTCGCCAGTTATAACTCTTTTATTAATAACTCTAAAGTTAACGCTTATGAGTATGGTGGTTATCCCCAAGCATGTTAAACCTAACGCCCTAAACTCACTAAAATGTATATGAAGATATATACTACGAGTTGTGTATTTATATACAAATGACATAGTAAAAGTTCTATGTTAATTATAAGAAGGAAAGGAGGTAAGATAGGAATAAGGAATAAGAATACTATCTCATGCTTTTTACTTTAGAAACTTATTTGTATGTTAGAAAGAATAGAAATTAAAAAACTTGTAAAACAAGCTGTTTCAAGAGATCCACCATTAAACTGGTATCTCTATCATATGTGCATATATGGTCGTTTTATATCAAAATTAACTGATTATGTTAGCAGTTTTTGTCTTCGTACAGCGAGAAGTTATGAAACATTAATTAATAATATAATTAGTGGTTATGATCCAGTTAATTTTGTATTAGATGATCATAAATATGAACGTAGATCAGTATTTGAAGGTATTTATCATTACTAATTATTAACATTTAAAACATTATCAAAATGGAAGAAAAAGACATTATTTCGCAGATCAAAGAAGGTAGAACAGTGAGCAAGTCTATGGTAGAAGAAGTAAATAAGGATATCCTCAAAAACAAAGAGGATGCTCTGAAAAGAGAACTTGCAACAGCGCTGGTCGACAGCGAGTACAATGTTTCATACAGCAAACTGAAACTGAAACGTGCTCGTGCATTTGAGGAAGTAGAACGCACTCACATTCAGGAAACCGGTGCAAATCGGGAATCTCTCATGGCAGGCGGTCTGACTCCGGAAGAGTATAACAAGAAACAGAAGGAAATTGACAAGAAGCGCGAAGAAGAGCTTCTCAAAGTAAAACAAGAGTACAATACCTATCTTCGTCAGCTGAATGATCAGAATCCGGACATTTCCTGGGATACTCGAAAGAATAGTTTTAATAACTAATCTACAATCCAGTACTAAAGTGTCTATGTACTAATAGTATGTGTAATGTGAATCTTGAGTAGCATTACAGAGAGGAATAAACCTCTCTACTCAAGTCCCTTGTGGCAGTAGTAGGATATATGAGCGTATCAAAGACGGCAAGTATGTGTGCCTTAGTGCCAGCTTTTTGCTACATACTTTCTATCAAAGATTTCAAATTGAAAACAGTATATGCTTTATGCTAGATTCTATGAGTATGTCTTGTATTTTGTTTAGCATTCAATAAGTCCCAGGCATGGGCAAGGAATCAATAACACTATTACAAATATACTCTTTATAGAATCAATACTATTAGTAAATTCTTAGAGAGTAAGGAGAGTGATCTCCTTACTTTCACTATATTCACGGTATAAGAACTGTGCTGTGTCTTATTAGGCTTATTAATCATTGTTAGGACGGGGCTATCGTATGCCCCCATCTCCACTATACTTTTGTGCAATTATATTGCATAATTTAATAGTATCTTCATGAGACATTGTATTTTTCATATAATTTATTGCAGTAGATATAAATTGTACATTACCAATTTCATATCCTTTAGAAGAATCTATTCTATCTAAAGATGCAGTATAAATAGGATTATTATGATTTTTAGTATAAGTTGCTAATTGTAATTTAATTCCAGTATATGGACAAATACCGTTTTGTTGTTCCCATATTTCTTTTAGATATTCTAATGTTAAATTAAAGTTTTTAAGTCTTTTCTTTGCATTTCTAAGATAATATCTAAAAGGAGTAAATTCATCTTTGCGATTATTTGAAATAAGATTAATAATATTACCACTTTTATTATTTTTATTTCCTTTCATTGAACAAGATCTACAACAATAATTATGTCTTTTCAATCGTATATTACGATTATATTCTGTAATTGGTTTATCATACAGTTGTCCACAATTATCACAAACTATTTGAATTAATTTTCTATTCTGTTTATATTTTAACATAATATTAAAATTTTTAATTCGAAAACGTATAATATGTGGAATAGTTCTGTTTCGATATTAAAATATACGGGGATGAACGGTTTTGACTAGCAATTAGAGAGATAAGATAGGTTCGTTGTGTGTTTAAATGGCAATATTTTTGTCACAGACTATACCGGCTTAGTAGCTGCGTAAGTTTGCGTGCTAACTACGAAAGTGAGGGAGATAATATAGTTCAATGGTAGAATAATGCTTATGCATAGATCTGGGTTCAAATCCCAGTATTATCACATTAAAATTCTATTAATATGAACAAGGAAGGTATAACGTACAGTAGTTATCTACAATATGTAGAAGAGAATTTACCGTTATCTTGGCGGAAAGTATCTCAGAAATATAATGTAGAAAAGCAATTGATTGAAGCAATCGCAAAGTATTGCTATGAACACCTCTTAAAAGGTTGTGAACTATATTATCATCTTCATGAAAATGAATTGATATGTAGTGCTGACTTTAGTAGAGAATCTCAAGGAATAGATTGGTGGATGGATTTAAGCTCAGAAGCCAGTATGTTAGAAAACAATGGTTGTATAGAAACATTCTGTGACAATGACAAAGAGTGAAAGCAAGTTTTATAATTACAATTTCAGTTATTTTGATACAGATCAAGGATTTGTATGTGCTGGAATAAGAGACAATGTTGTCGGTATGTATAACTTACTCGTCTCAAAAGGTGCCAACGTAGTTAATAAAGATGCAGATATAATTAGAATTAGCAGTAAGAAACCTATTGTTTTATTCTGTTTTAACAGCAATACTAGCATTGGCAATAAACTTGGTAGTGTCCAGATAATGTCTCATCATTGGTGGAATTATTATCACAACAAAGCACACAGGCATTTGAGTAAAACAAAAATCCATACATATAACTTACCTTCGCAATGGAATAAAGTACTGATGGAAGGCTGCGTATGGAAGGAAGTAGAAGTATTAATACCAGAGTAATATGAAAGTAGGTAAAAGAATTTATTTCGAGAATCAAAATGAGAGAAAAGAGTTCATTGCATTACTAAAGGATGCTAAGGACTCTATAGAAGCTGCCAGAATTATAAGTAAAACTTATAATAAGGATATAACAGCTGCTATGGAAATCGCTGAAGTTTATTTTAATTATATCAGAAAGGACGGTAAAAATGAATGAATTGAAAGAAAGTGGAAGCTATTTAGTAGTCGTAGAAGGATGCGAAATCATTGCAGTAATAGAAGGATGCGCACCTATGTTACGAATAACTCGTGCATTTAACTTATCTAAGTTCATAGAAGATGGAACAATGATCGACAGTAAAGAAGCCGTAGAGGCTATAAGTCAGAATCCTTCTAATTTCAATTTCAAACCATTAAATTTAACTGTTGAGCAATTCTCGTTGCAAGAGATTAAACAAGACAAATCATTAGCTTACACTAATAAAGAATACCAAAGATGGTTATCTATCTGTGGTAGTATTGACGATAGTGTTCTAATTAGCAATATCATGCTCGAAAAAGGGTTTAGTCATGCACAAGCAAACTTAATAGTTGAACAGTTATGGAAGGACAAAAGAAACTCATTACAGCGGTAGATGAGCAAGACTTAAACAAATATTTAAGGAGTCGATTAGTAGAACCATATCTTCCAAAAGATTTAGTAGAAGATTGGTCTATATTTGGGTCTGTAGTATCAAATGTATATGGACCAAACGGTATATTACCACCTGAATACAGAAACAACGATTTAAAACTATGGCTACTACATAAGTTGCAAGTAAAAGCGTTGTTAAAGTATGCTCAGTGGAAGATTTTCAGTAATATAGCTATGCTAAATAACAGAAGATCCACTGATAATGTATTAACAAGGATATTTGTATCTAAGTTAAACAATTTGGAACTGCCTAAAGTTTATGCAGATGAAATATTTGATAATTTTCATCTACAATATGTGGTACGCAAGCCTGTCTTTGAAGACTATTTTGTTATCAAAGTATTAGGTTTACCATTCGGGTATGAACGAAAGGAGTGTCCTTTTTAGATAGGTAGGGGTTCGACTCCCCTACTTATCACCACCATTTAGTTTATTAGCCTATGAAGAGAGAAGATGAAGACAATCTAATTAGGCAGGCTAAACTTGGCGATCAGAAAGCTTTTAGTACGCTTTACGACCGTCACAAGCCATTAATTCGATACATTATCTTTGATATTGTAAAGAATGATGATGTAGCAGATGATCTCCTATCTGTTACATTTACTAAGGCTTTCAGTCGTATAGACTCATATGTTAATCCTATTTCATTTGAGTTATGGTTGAAGAGTATTGCGGTCAATACCTCAATTGATTACATACGACACACTAAGAATGAGAAGCAGAATCATTATATTGATTCCGAGGATAATTACATTCAATTGCAAGATAGTGAATTGTCTGCAGAAGATATTATATCTAAGCGAGAATCTATTGATCAATTGAAAGTAGCTCTGAGTAGATTGAGGTTTAAGTACCGTAATATATTAGAATTACGGTACTTTAAAGGCCTCAGCTATGAACAACTCGCAAATGAATTAGCCGTGCCTATAGGAACTATAAAAAGTGACTTAAACAAGGCTAAAAAGAAATTACGAGAATTCTATAACAAACTTAATAACTAATATTTACAAACAATGGCAGAAGTAGCAATTATCGCAATTGTAGTCATCTTATTAGCCATCATTATCGGTAAGGCCAACCATAGTGATGCATTAATTTGGAGATTACTATTCGTCTTTAGCCTTACTGTTTGCGTATCTGTTGGTCTTCTCTATATTCTGAATGAAAAGCCAAAGCTTTCAGCTCAGACTATTGAGAAAGATAGTAAGATGATTATAGATGCAGACACGTCCCACACAGTAAACTTCAACCAGATTACAATGGAAGAAGCGTCTTGTGACACTGTGGGTCAGGACACTACATCTTATGATCATCTTACTCGGATACAGTGCATAAACATGATGCCAGCAATTGCAAAAGCAATAGCTGAGCATGCTATCTTTGATTCTTCATAGATGGTGAGATCTAAAGACATTACTGAGAATGAGAATTAGCTTAAAAGCGTAGTATTAACAATTTAAAAAGTATCAAACTTAAAATGGGAAAGAATAAAACAGCAGCAAAGAAGGCTGCACAAGAAAAAGCAGTAGAGACTAAGCAAGGCGAAACTAAAGCCAAAGTAGAAACAAAGGTAGTAGAAACAAAGGAAAAACCTACAATTAAGGTTGATCCGAAACCGGCTCCTTCACCAACACCAGCACCTAAAGCTGAAGAAAAACCTACCGAAGAAGGTGGTGTACAGGTTGTTTCTCCTGTTGAACAGTCCTCTGCTCAGCTATCCGCAGAAGTATTCCAGAATGAGGATTTGCGGACGCTTTTGATGAAGGATGTGCTTACTCCAGAAACTACTATTGATGCAAATCATATGGTAGAGCTGGCAAAAGTTGCAACTGAACGATTCAAAACAAAGGATCAGAAAGATCCGCGCGTAATCGCAACTAATGAAATGATTGACGATGTAACTGCGTATTGTCTTGCACTTGCAGGAATCAACATGCAGATTCATGGTAAAAAGCTTGGTTTGTCTGTACCGGTTGAAGCTACCGCAAGTTTCGTACGAACTATGGGCTTCTTCGGTGTAGCTTTGCCTGAAGGTAAAGCAATCGAGGATCCTAAGAATCCTGGTCAGATGATCTTGCCCTTTGAAGCTTCTGAAGAAGCAGTGAAAACTGTAAAGGAAGAGATCAAGATTCAGAAGAGTAAACCTACGATGGATCCGTCATTGTGGAAGAGTGATGACGATGCTAAGAAAGCAGTTCGTTATATCATGTCTGATACCTTGACTAAGGACAATCGCTTCTTAGTTTCTATTTCAAAGGTAAGAATGTACAAGATGCTTACTTCAGCTAACGAAGACGAAAAGAAGATGTGGGAAAACTCCAGCAATGCTGTTATCCTTGAAGTTATCTTCAACATCCTCGGTGATAGCAAGTCAACATTAATGAATGCTATCGGTGGTCAGATTTATTCCGCAGCAGCAACTCGGAAGAATCCAGTCTTAAGCCATCTTATAGCTAAGCGTAACTTCTCGCAGTTTAGTGACGAAGATATTCGTGATATCACGAAGGTATTCGTTAAATTTAAAGCTGCGGATAGCTCTAAAGACCCTCTTGAAAACAACATTGCCTGGGTTGGCTTAACTCAAGGTAAGAAAGAGGATGCTTTACTTTATCCGAAACGTCTCAGTGACTTCGATAAGAATGTGATGAACCGTATTGACAACTTATATCCGGACAAAGTTGGCGTACCATCTGATCCTGATTATCGTAGAAAAGCTTCAAACTTGATGATAACGATTATGAACCTGTATAAGGAGAATGATCTGCTTCCTCAGGTATCTGAAACTGATTACAAACAGGCTGTAGAAGATGCTGTTAAAGCAACTTCAGGTGAAACTGCTCCGAAAGAAGAACCCAAACCAGCCGAAGACAAAAAGGATAAAGGAGAAAAGAAATAACTCCTAAATCAAAAGGATGAGCCGTTTAACAGATTTTCTTTGGTGCGTATTGTTCGCTTTTGCAGCGGTTATTATTAGCATCAAATTGAGCCCACAAAGGGTAGAAGCTGTTGAGGTTAAACCTCATTACGAGCTTACAATTCCTAAGGTCGAGCCTAAGTCTTTTAACTTAGAGCTTGACCTCTCTAAGGGAACAGCGAGAGTAGAAAGTGACGCAGGAATCAGTAACGCTAACGTTACAGTAAATCACCCTGCACCACAAGTAATTAACAAACCTGCAAAGGTTAAAATTAAGAAAGTATATGAAACAAAAACTGAGGTGTTGTCGAAGGTCGTGATGTTTAAAATGCCTACCCCACGATTGATTCACACAACAACACCTGAGTATCCTACAAGGGTAGTGAAGTAATTAACATTGTGCTTACTGTAGAATGGCACCAGGGAAAACGAGTCTACCCCTGTAGTAAGAAGATAGATAGTGGTATTGTAGCTGATACACTTAAAAAGCAATAAAATCAGCGTATATAAATTACGATAAATCTGATCAATTTATGGTTTGTATAGACAAGTAATACAGAATACGAGAATATGATAACAGCTAACACTGTGATTCAAAAGGTAGTATAATAACTTGCTGTGGATTTATTACTTTATCCATGAAGAATCAGCAAGAAAATGGGTAACGGGTATAACCCATAAAGCTCGAGAACCGTCTGGTGGAGCGATTACAACACGGCACGTAGGTCAGCAGACACGAAGGCAAAGTATACAAATGGGGTACAAATCCTTAAGTAAGTAGAAATGGCAATTCTACTGAATCCCCAATAGAGTCTGTAGGTACTATCAAGTACGGCATCACAGAAGGACGAAAAGGGTTAATTATCGTTAGAATTCCAAACTAATGATAGCCGTTTAGACTGACTAACGTCTTCGATGGGTCCAAACTATCGTTAAAAATAGCTACTTCTAGTGTTCTACTCTACTGTTATTACTGCTTTGTATTACAGTAATAAAGATCTTGACAACATAACATATGGTATAGTTATGGATGAGTATGTGAAAGGAAGGATTCAAACCAAGAAAATTAATAATCGAAACTAAAAGCTGAGTGGCTATGATCCATACAAAGTTAAAGAGGTAACGGACTTTAATAGCGTATGACAGATTATCCGGAGCAGGTGCCAAACCTGTGCTTGAGAAAGCTTATTAGAATGTTCACTTAGCCTTGCAAACTAAGTTAAATAGTTCTTTTAAGGGGGTATTCCAGGTGCTAGGTCTAGATTATGTGGGAGAGATTACCACGTCTTTGCGAAATCAAGGATTAAGAAAGGTATAAGGTTTGAAGAACAGTGACCGAGTTTTGTGCTTACATTATTTAATGAGAGTTATGTCACTATAAGTCATGGAAACTAAGCACACAGTGGTAAAAGTACTGAGAACTACTACCAAACAACAGAGGTGCAGTAGCGATGCACGTTGTACGCAATAAAAAAGGAATCCTACCGCCTGCGGTGTTTTAAAGGTGTAGGTAAGTTTAGTTAAAGCTTTCTTTAATAGATATAACGAAAGTGGGGCTAATGTATAGTCAATGGGCTAAATTCAAGTCTGTTAATCCAGAGAAATGTAAATGTTACGATGTTTACCTGAATCCAACGATTCATCACTGGCTCGAGAGTTAACGAGACTCTTAAATAAAAGCGTGGATAACATGTCTAACTAACGTAGGTCCAAAAACCGAATAATAAATCTGTGGAAGTCCTCGCTAAGGAAACTGACTGCGACCACAGCTTGGCGAATGCGATTGCTTAGTAGTATCAGGGTATAATGCGCAACATTATATGTCCGAGAGAAAGCGTCTCATTGAAGCTTATAGACCTTTAAGAGTGAACCTAATAGGGAAACTATACTTATAGACCTGTCATAAGCGAGAGTAGATGAGAAGAGGTGAAAGTCCTCAATCTTCAACCAAGTAAAATAAATAAAATCCTAGTCATGGTTACGTTGGCATCCCTATACTTAGTAATAAGTATTATATGGCGTAAGAAGTAGGTATTAGTGAATAACTATATGAATCCTATAAGTTATTACAAATAACAAAGAATGATGAAACTTACTTCATTCACTTCGCAGTTTTAGTAACGTTCTGAAAAACGACCGGACATAACTACTTGCCCGATAGAGAGTTTTATTTTGTTGCCACATAAAATAATTATTAGAGGTCAATCTCTGGATAATCTAAAAGTTAGGCAGTTGTACGCTGTTTTATGTGAGTGCAGTTGGTCCTGAGACACCAGGAGAACCTTGGCAAAATATTACGGATCCTCTATGATAACGATTGTAGAGTATTTCACACATATTGACTGAACTAAGAGAATCCTTCGAAGAGTCTCATTAGCTCTGGTCATAAAGCGATTTGATAGTTCCAAAGTAAGATAAATAAGTAATTTTGTAGTATCTGTCTCATATTATAAAAGGATATAGCAATAGCATAATATCAAGAAAGTTTATCTCGCTTCTAAAACAAATTAAAGTAAAAACAGTTTCTTTTCGTATTTCTATCTCAGTATCTCTTGAATGAGACACGACCGTGGTTTTAACCTATCTGATATAAGATGATGATAAATCGTGCATAAAAACAAAGAGAAGAATACGGAGCACCAATTAAAATTATTATTAACAAACTTATCAAAAGGAGAAAATAAAATGGCAAATATCAATTATAGTTTAGTAGTTGCATCTCAGTTAGGTGCACTTTTAGGAATGAATCTCATTCACATTCGTCGCAAAAATGTAGATCCCGACTATTCTAACAAAGAACGGGAAGGTAAACAACGTCTGGCAATTCCAGTATATATCTATGGTATTGACCGTATTAAGATTAAGAAAGCTGAACTTGTAGACCTTGGTGAAGGTCAGCGGATTGTTCAGTTTAATGATGATCCGAAATTGCAGTTATCTCTGGCAAATGCAAAAGATATCACAGATGTTATTAAGAAACCAACTGTTCAGGAGGTTGCGAATGCTGTAATGGCTGAAGAAGCCAGTGCGCAACAGACGTTCTTTGTAGACGACAAAACTGCAACAGAACTTGCGGTTTCCTTTAACAACAGATCGTATAAGGAACTTTCCTCCATGATGGAGGTGCTCTCACGTCAGGCAGCCTGTTTAACGGATGCTAATGACGCTATGATGAATGCTTGCAAGTTAGAAATGGCACAGGTAGGTAAAAGTGTCGATTTCGTTCCCATTAACGTTAATGAAACAAAATAATGACAGAACTAAGCAAGACTTCGAAGTTAAATCTCGAACGTATTCTTGCAGATGAAGATATTCGTAGCTCTTTGCTTTATAATGGCAAAAAGCCAGGTATCTTTAAATTAAATGCAGATGGATCGCTTACACTTGGTGAAACTACATTTGGTTGGTGGAATAGTTTTATTGGGTGTCAGCAGCACTTAAGCTTTTCAGATCTGACTGTACATTTGATTAATTTCATGGCTGGTGTTGGTAAAAATCAAAATGATTTTGCTCTGAATGGATTATTCCAAGATTTCGTTAACTTTGCACTTAAGCAGAAAGACAAGAATAGGATGGTAGATATCTTGTTAACTGCATATTTGTATGGTTATAAAGAAATACAGAAGGATGGAAGGAAACCTTCTGTGGATACAGTAATTAATTCAGTTATCAGACAACAAGATGTTCGTGATTTAGATGGTGTCGCTGTTTTAACCAGCGATGGTCCTGTATTACTAAGAAATAACTTAGTATTCCAAAGACTTAAATAGGATATATCAATATGTTTTTGAATTAGGAAGGTATAATAAACATTAGTATATATGTTATTTTCGTAAAAAATATAGTAAAAGGATTAGGAAGGTTATCCTTTTATATTGCTGTGATATGGTACTTATAAAAGAGTGCTAAGTGAAGGAAAGCCCCGAGAATAAGAAGGGGATGCTTCATCGAGGAAGACACAGCATCGATACATGTGAGCGTATTATCAAAATATTTACTCATATAAAATTATTAATTTAAAATATTTTTATATGGTTAAAACGTACAATAACATTGCAGAATATGCCAAAAAGTTACTAATTGAAGCAAATCCGTATATTGATGAAAAAGATATTTATATCACAGCTAATACAGATATAGCTAGTACTTTTCGAATATTAAAAGAAAAAGACTTAGCCTGTATTGACACAAGTGGTACTGAAGAAATACCATTAATACATTATACTATTTATAGTGAATCTTTAAAAGAAAAAGAGAAAGCATTTAGTAAAGAACGAGCATGTGAGCGTATTTTACAAGGTATAACTTCATATTCTTGTGAAGGGTTTACTGTAATTTCAGTTAGAGTAATTAATAAAGAAGAATCGCCAAGTGAAGAAGATTTTATACTATATGCTTTTACTGAAGCTATGTATAATCGAGCATTTGAATTAGCCTATAAAGAAGGAGAGATCAAATACACTATCGTACCAGATAATGGTATACATCGTGCAATCGTGCGTGATTCTATGATGGGAAAATATCTTGAATATATTAAAGTAGAAGATATACCGTCTAATAGTGCTATTCATCAATGCAAAGAAGATATTCTTAAAAGTGCAGAGTTCTTCTTTAAGAATATTCCATTATTCTCACGATTTGGACAGAAACCGTTACGTAAGTTCTTATTGTGTGGAGAACCTGGAACAGGTAAAACTTCTATTTGTTATGATATTGCTAAGGAATATCAGAAAGATATACCTATAGTATTTGTGACAGATTTTGATTCTTTAGCAAAACACATTTCAGAATGTGCAAAGGTTAATAAACGAACCATTGTAGTATTTGAAGATTGTGAAGTTGGCTTCCGTAATTCTGCAATTGACTCTTCAATTCTTAACTTCCTTGATGGTATTGATCGACCGAATATTCAGGATGGTGCTATAGTTATTATGACTACTAATCATCCAGAACGTATTGAGGCTCGTATTACCAAACGTCCAGGTCGTATCGATAAGTTATTCTTTATAAACGCCTTAGAAGGACAATCAGCAATTGATGTCTTTAACCTTTACTTTGGTGAATTTATGAAGGAAAATAATTTTGATGCTACTACTCAAACAGCAAAAGAAGCTATTGAAATTATTGCTTCTGGTATGACTGGTGCTCAGATTAAGGAATTATTTAACAGTTATGTTTGTTACATGGTATCAGAAGCAAAAGATTTTAACCTCAATGACGTATTTAATACGAAAGTTGAATTGTTTAAATCTTTTGATGACATGGACAAGAACTATAACTCTATAGAAGCTAATAAAGAGTTTGATAAAGCTCGAGGTAAAATTCTATCTGTTTTGAACAGATAAGCATAGAGTAGGAGAAATTAAGTTTTCTCCTACTTACACTGGTAATTGATGCAAAATCGATAGTATTAATTTTAAAATCAAATCGATATGTTGACATCAAAAGATATTATTACAAAACGCGACACTTTGTCTGAAACCATTACTCGTAATTGGGATATCATTAAGAGTGAAAACGTAGTTTTTCGTGGTTATAAACGTAACTATGATATGAAGTTAGTTCTTGATAACATTTTAACTCTGTGTAAGGAAAGAATTGAAGTAAAACTTCAGTCTTTAGCATTAAACCTTGGATTCGAAGATATTGACGATCTTCCCGAGGATAATAATTATGCTACAATCTATGCTATAAGTGAATTGAAAGAGATTCACAAGCAGTTAGGCATTGTTCCTACAATCGACCCAGAGATTATTAAAAAATACGGTAAGAAGAAAATGCGTAAAACGCAGATTTTGAGTCGAGCATATATTACGACCCTACGGAATACTATTCAGATTCAAATCAATACTCTTACTGTAGAACTTGAAAACTTCAATAGCAGTCATTCATTGAAAAATGGTGATCGTAAGAAAGGAAAGTCTGTTACAATGGACTTCTCTAAACAGAAAGCTGCTGCATAATCGTTTGAAAGTCTCTGAAAATTTTACGGCAATTTGCTTGCCTTGTGTATAGTTTAATGGTAGAATATCTCGAAAGAGAAGATATGAGTTCGAGCCTCATTACACAACTCCGTTACAAATTAACATTTTACATTAACATCAAATTAATTAAGTAAGATATGGAAACAATTCATTTATACAAAACAAAGAAAGAACTGATTGAAGAAAGTTCAAAACGTGGTATTACAGTAAAACAACTTATCGCTGAAATTAAAGCAACAGCAAAGGCTGAACGGCGAAAGAAAGTATTATCTCATCAACAGAAATTAAACTATTGGAAAGTACATCGCTTTGATGCTGATGTACAACTTGTCAAGAAACATACTTCAGCTCAAGCTCGTTTTGAGAAGGTAATTCAAGACAAGATTAAAGGTCTTCATCAGTTTAAGAAACAGACAAATATGTCTGATGAAGCTTTTGAAGCGGCAAAAGAACGTATTGAAAAGCACTCACAGAGAGAAAAAGCTCTCGAAGAGAGACGAGCTGATCGTAGAGCTCGAATCGAGAAAGAAGCTCTCAGAGTCACAAAAAAGATGAAAAGTGACTTAGAAAGATTTATCCAGGCTGAACAATTACGAAAGACTCGAAAAGAGGAGAAACGGTCCAAATATGCCGGCAAAAAAGTGAAGGTCGCTCCTCGACCCATTGTAGACAACCCTCTTGTTAAGCTAAAGAAAGGAGAAGCTATTTATAGTATCGAAATTCGTTACCTTAACAGCAAGAGTGTTCTTCCTCCAACGTCTCCCTACACTATCGACAAGTTAGAGAAACGTATGTCTGATATTCATACTTATCAGTTAGGAAAGAAGAACAATGGTTATATAGGTGTATATGCCTACAATATTGCTAATCCTTCTATTTGCGTGAAGGAAATGGTTAAGCCAGAAGAATCAAAACTTGATTCTGCAGCTTAACAAGCACAGGGGCGCGTCTGTAACGCGCAATAAGGTAGGATAATAGTGTGATAAGCTATAAAAGGCACTATACAGTTTTGTGGGAACGAAACTAGGCGCATGTATAGGGCAGTTCGATACTGCATCCTACCACTAAATAACCACACTATGAAAATTAGAAACAAACCAGTATTAGTATATGATATTGAAGTATTTCAAAATATCTTTCATTGTACTGTAAAAAATACTGAAACTAATGAACTATTTCTATTTGAAATATCTGAACGTAAGAATCAGTTAAGTGAATTAGTTAAGTTTTTTAAACATTTTGATAATCAAGTTGGTTCATGGAACCAATCATATACAATAGATTATCAATTTGATACAGATGTAATATTCGCAGGATACAATAATATTCATTATGATAATCCTATTATAAATTATATAATAGATTATTATAATCGCATGGTACAAAAACCTTATTGGGAAATTTGTCAGTCTATTTTTAACCTAAGTAAAGTAATACTGTCAAGTAAAGATGGTAATGAAGATGCTTGGGAGAAATGGAAATATCAACAATGGTTTGAATCATTTGATATTCTTACTATGCTATATTCAACTCAACTACGTGTTGGCTTGAAAGAAATGCAAGTAACAATGCAATATCCCAATGTTCAAGAATTTGTATATGATTGGAGTAGTCCTTTAAAAAAGGAATTATTTGATGAAATGATTCAATATAATATAAATGATGTTGAATCTACTTCAGAACTACTACAAAGATGCAAGAAAGATGTTGACCTACGAATTGCAATTGAAGATGAATATGGTGTAAGAGTCTTAAGTAAAGATGGAGTAAATATCGGTATGAAAATTATTACTCAAAAGTATCTTGAAAAGACAGGGTTAACATGGAAACAGATTAAAGATCTTCGTTCTCCTATGGACCTAATTCCACTGAAAGATGTTATACTTCCTTTTGTTAAATATGAATCTCCTATTCTTAAAAACATGCTTGAAGAAATGAAAAAACAAATAGTTCCTCCAGGTAGAAAAGGATATGAGTATAAATTTATATTTGATAATCTACGTTATTCAGTAGGAGTAGGAGGTATTCATTCAGTAAATAACCCTGAGATTATTATACCAAAAGAAGATGAAATGCTAATAGATATAGACGTTGCTTCTCTATATCCAAGTATGCTAATACAATACAAGTTTTATCCTAAACATTTAGGACCTGAATTTCTTGAAGTTTATTCTCAAATTAGAGAAGAACGATTAGAAGCAAAAAGAAATGGAAACAAAGTAAAGAATGAAACTTTGAAACTTGCGTTAAATGGTTTAAGTGGTAATTTACAAAACGAACATAATTTTTGTTATAGTCCTTTTGCAGTAATGCAAATCCGTATTAACGGGCAATTGCTATTACTTATGTTAGCTGAATCATTAGTTAAATTAGGCTGTAGAATAGTGCAGGCTAATACTGATGGTTTATTTGTCTTACTTAAGAAAAACAAATACGAACAGGTTAAACAAGCTTGTAAAGCCTGGGAACAGTTAACAAAGCTTGAACTTGAAGAAGATCGTTTTGAAGCTATGTATCAATTTGCAATTAATGATTATATTGCAATTAAAGAAGGATATAAAGCTAATAAAGATGATAAACTTATTAAAAAGAAAGGTATGTTTATTACAGATGTCTTACTTGGTAAAGGTCTTAATCCTAAGATAATACCTGAAGCAGTTATTAGATATTTTGCAAATGGAATACCTGTGAAAGATACTATAATGAACTGTAAAGACATTCGTAAATTCTTACAAGCTGAAAAAACAGGTAAACAATGGACAGTAGAATACAACAATGAAGTACAACAGCGAATTAATCGTTTTTATGTTAGTACAAATGGTTTATATTTATGGAAATGGAAAGATAATAAAGGTATAAAAGAGTATCAAAATATGCTTAAAGGATATGGTGTTACTATACTTAATACTCTTCCAGAAGATAAACCCATTGACCAGTATAATATTAATTACACTTATTATATTCTACAGGCAACAAAGATTATTAACGCATTAAAGCCACAACAGCTAAGTCTATGGGGCTTTTCATAACTTAACAAAGACTATCCAATCTATAACATAGACTTCTTTTAACGAAAGGAGAAGAATATGGTATTAGAACTAGATATAAGCTTGATTGATATGATCAAGCCATTAACTATAAATCAGTTAGTGTTCTTAAATCTTGTATTAGACGTTAATCAAAAAAGCATCAAGCACGTCTCGCAACTCGTCAGTCTGGTGAGCGAGGCAGAAATACAAGATTTAATCAATCGAGGCTACATAGTAAAAGAGATATCAAATGAAGCAATCACTTATTTGCCTACTGATAATCTTATAAAAATCGTCGAAAGAAAAATTACAATGTTTGACGAATTCTATGCAGCTTATCCACAAGTTGTCATTCGACCAGATGGTACAAAGAGTTTTCTTCGAGCAAATGTAAACAATTGCCGTAAAAAGTATAACTCTATAGTAGGAAAAAGCAAAGCAACTCACCAACATTTAATGGAATGCTTAAAGTTTCAATTAAATGATCTTACTATGACAGGTCGTATGGGTTATATGAAAACTATGTGGAAATGGTTAACCCAGTGTGAGTGGGAATCACTCGATGAGCAAATGAAGTCTAATGAAATAACAGAAGCAAACACATATGGAACAACCCTTATATAATGCTCCTTTATCATTTAGACATATTTCAGAAGTAGCTAAAGAAACTCTGGAATATATAGATTTACGTAGGAAACACGAAATTGAACCTCTAATTACAAGATGGAGAAAATTCAATAGAGTTTGTAGTATAGAACCTGGTACTATTTACACTATAGTAGGAGCATCAGGATCTGGTAAATCAGCATTTGCGAGCATGTTAGAAAATGATTTTTGTAGTTTAAATCCTAATAAAGATATTATTATCTTGTCTTTTTCATTTGAAATGCTTTCAAGCCGACAAGTAGGTAGAAAGATAAGCGGTAAATTAGGTGTTACTACTAATACCTTATATAGCGGTGAAGGAGATATTTCAGATACTGAATTTGAGACCATAGAAGCGGTTGCAAATGATTTATCTAAATATCCTATCTACTATGTAGATACAGCTGCAAATGTAGCTCAAATAGCTGCTACAATAGCTAAATTTCAAGAGGAAATGGCAAAAGATAAATGGTTAGTAATAGTACTTGACCACACTCTCTTAGTACGCGGAAAAAGCGAAGAGAATGCTTTATCTATTATTAGAGATTTACAGAACTGTTTTATTAATGCAAAGAAGGTAGGTTGCACTACAATAATTCAGCTCTCTCAAATGAATAGGAACATTGAGTCTCCTGATCGAATTAATAACCCATCCTGTCACTATCCTATGAGAAGTGACATTTCATCTGCTGATGCTATTTTTCAAGGTAGTGATGTTGTGTTAGTAATAGCCCGTCCAGAAACTTTAGGCTTTACTATATATGGTCCTCATCGATTACCAGTACAAAATAAGATCTATATTCACATTTTAAAGAATCGTGAAGGTCAATTAGCAATTTTAGATTTTGAAAACGACCTAGCACACAATAACATTATTGAAATAGATAGACAAGCAGAAGCTAATCCTACCGATTAGTTAAATTTAAAAAATAGACTGACATGAAAGATTTTATTATCTCTTTGAATAATTCTAATAAGAATTCTAATTATAGTGCTTATACGCAGAATCTTTTTGACAAAGCTACAAGTTTTGTACCGTATTTTAAAAGTTCCTTTCTGGATCGGCGAACGAGTAATACGGAAGATTTTGTTTATACTCTTCCTTTTAGTTTGAAAACAAACAAGAGTTCTTTGTATGACGCAGCTTATCGCTTTAAGAAAATTCAGCGTGATCTTGACGCATTCGAAGCATGGCAGCGTGCAATTAACGCAATGAAAGCATATCGGAATTATCGTGGAGAAGAAAGCTATGATGCTCTTGTTAACGGCATCCCGGCTAACTTTTTTGGTGATTTTGTACAGATCGGAGATGTTGTAATTCCGACCTATGCAAATCGTGATTATTTTCGCTCGTTATCACGAGAAACTCGTACAACAATTATTAATGTTTCAATTACTATTGTTAACGTTTTTGCAATATAATATTAACAAACTTACTATCTCAGAAATTTTCAAAACTTGACAAACATTATCATACTATGTAAGTAATAAAATCTAATTTATGATAGTATTACCTACTGAAAAAGTAAAAGCTAAGGTATCTAATCCAAGATTCCTTATCATTTTTGGCAAACCTAAGTCAGGCAAGACTACTATAGTAAGTGAACTAGAGAATAACTTAATCATTGATCTTGAAGGTGGTTCTCAGTTCTTAGATGCACTTAGTGTTCAAGCTCGTAATGTAGCAGATTTAGGCGAAATTGCAGCTGCAATTCGTCAAAAGAACAAAGAGTGTAATGGCTTCTTTTATAAACATATTACTATTGATAATGCAACACGCTTAGAAGAGATGACGTTAAGTTATGCTCTTACTTTGTATAATCAGACTCCAATGGGTAAATCCTATAGAGGTGATGTTCGTATGTTGCCTAATGGCGCTGGTTGGTTCTATATCAGACAGGCTGTAAGAAAAGTTATCGATATGTTTCGCGAATTATGCGAAGAATTTATCTTAGTAGGTCATACTAAAGATAAATTAGTCAATAAAGAAGGTGAAGAACTTTCCGAAATGCAGTTAGATTTAGCTGGTAGACTAAGTGATATCATCTGTGGTGAAGCAGATGCTATTGGATATGTTTATAGAAAGAAAAACCAAACTCTCATATCTTTTCAAGGTGGAGAGAATAATATAGTAGAAGCGAGAGCACCTCATCTTAGAGGTAAAACAGTTGTTATTGCAGAAAGTGACGAATCTGGCAAAATAACTACTGATTGGAATAAAATATATTTGCCTAACTAAAAATTAAGAATAGTATGTATAGTTCAAGTAGAGCAAAACAAATTGAAAAGAAGGATGTAGCATTTTTGTCTGCTGGCATTCATGATGATGTATTCCTTACAGGAGTACGATATGGTACATCAGTACAAGGTAGAAATTTTATTGAGTTTAAGTTTGTTAAAGATAACAGAACTATGACTCATACAGAATGGGAACCACGTCGTACAACAAGTACAGGAGAAAATCTTCCTGATGATGTATTCTATGCTAAAGTAGATAATCAGTGGGAAAGAATTAAAGAAATCCTTATTTGTTATTATAAGGAAGAAGAACTCCAGTACGAAGAAGAAGGCGGATTTAAAGAATACGCACAGTGGGTAATTGATAAGTTATCTACTGAAAAAGTTAAGACGACTCCTGTTCGTATTAAAGCTGTATATAGTAAAACTGGCTATATTTCTTTACCACAGTATGCAAAGTATACATTTATCGAACCGATGTCTACAGTAAATGAAGGCAAATCTGTTATCGTTAAATTAGGTATTGATTTATTTGAAAAACCAGTAGTAGCTGATACAGAATCTTCTACAGCTAATCCTTTTCAGGTAGTAAATGGAACATTAGATAATACATCACAACAGAATAATGTTGATGATTTGCCGTTTTAGGCATACCAATATAGAAATTGGGGGGGGGGTAACAAAAGTTATCCTCCCTTTTTATTAACTTTAAAACGAATCAATATGTTAGATTATCAAACTATAGACGAAACAATCAAAGCAACACTTTTAGATAAGAAAGGTTCAGGTGCAACTCCTAAGGTAAAAACAGGTGGTTATGATGTATCTAGTGGTTTTCTTGCTATGTTACAGAAAACATTAGAAAGTCAAGTAAAAAAAACAAGTAAAAAAGCAAGTGAAGCATTACAAGAATCATCAAGTGATTCTTTAACTTCTAAGACAAATCCAAAAGAACTTGAAGTTGGAGACCAGTTCTTTGGTAGTATTACCACTACTAAAAAGAATGAAGCTGGTAAAAAGTCCAGATATAAACCTATTGATTATTGGAAAGTAATCAAAAAGGAAAAAAATGAAGCTACCGGAAATACTAGTTTTACTGTAGAAAATCCTAAAGGAGAAAAATATAAAACTTCTCCTGGTGGCATAAATATGCAGAATCCTAGTGAACATCAGGAGAAACTACGAAAACTTGCTGAAAAGCTTAAAGCTGAAGAAGAGGAAAAGAAACGTAAAGCTGAAGAAGAAGCAAAGATGATAGATATGTCTAAACTTCAGCCTCACGAACAGCTTAAAAAGCTTATTGAAGCAGGTATGCGTAACATCTGGATGGTAGGTCCTGCAGGCTGTGGTAAATCTACTATGGCTCGTATGACTGCAAAAGAACTGAATTTACCTTACTTGTGTATATCTTGTGGTATTGGAACATCTGCTACAGAGTTCCTTGGATATAAATATCCTACTCGAGAAAGCACAAAGTTTGCTGAATACTACGCAAAGCCATCTATTATCTTGATTGATGAGATGACAGCATTAGACCCTGCGGTAGGTCAAGTCCTAAATGCCGCTCTTGCTAACGATGAGATAGAGACTACTACTGGTTTAGTTAGTCGTAACCCCGAGTGTATCATCATTGCTACTTCTAATACATTTGGCAGTGGTGCGAGTCGACAGTATGTGGCTAACAATCAATTAGACGCATCTACTATTGACCGATTCATCGGAGGCATTATAGAAGTTGACTATTCTGTAGATTACGAAAGTCAATATGATGTTGATGTAGTAAACTACGTTTGGAAACTTCGTGAGTGTATCAAAGCTTGTAACATACGTCGTATTGCGTCTACGCGTATGATTCAATCTGGTACCCGTATGAAGAAGGCTTATTTCAAAAATTGGAAGGACATGCTAATCTGTAACTGGACTGATACCGAAAGGGAAATGGTCAAGAAGTTCTTTACTCCAGAGAATAAAGAACGAATTACAGAGAGTAAAGAATTAGATTCTTCTGGAAGAACTAAAGTATTTTTTGGATAAATTATGTGAAGTATGGGTAAAAAATTGACTGTACATTTTGATTCTCTCGAAAAGTTTTACACGGAGTGTGAAATTGTCGAAGATACTGGGACTAAAGGTCATTATGATGAAATTTGTAATGAAGATGACCCAGGTTGGAAAGGTTTATCTCTTGAGGAAATACAAAAAGCAAAATATTTCTATAATAAAGGCTTAGACAAACTTGAGTCTTTAACTCAAGAGATGCAATTAGGTGGCTCTGGAAAATCCTATAAATGGGATGAAAACGATGGTGATGAGCTTAATTATGATCGTTTTCTCGAAGGGCTACCTTGCCTTAAAAAGCGAGTAAAGAAATTAGGTAATAAAAATGGTAAATTTATACGATTACATATTGGGATAGGTGAAAACTGGATGGTAACAGCAGAAGATATGCTTTACAAGTCCTATACAGCTATTAAATTAGCAGATTACCTTGAACAACAAGGGTATCGTGTAGAAATTTCTACGTTTGCTGAGGTTGCAGATTTAGGTCGATTCAAAGGTGAACAATTAGAGTATCTTATTACTGAGGTAATCATTAAAAAAGCAGAAGATCCACTGATACTACCTCAAATTCTTACTTGTATCTCTCCTTGGATGTTTAGATACCATGTGTTTAAGTTTTGGACAGCAAAATTTCAATGTAGGAGTGGTTTAGGCCATTCTATAGCTGCTAAACATAAGGAGACTAAAGAAGATATTTGGATTACATCAGGACAATGTCTTGATGAAAATTCAGCCAATCAAAAGATTGAGCAAATTATAAAACTCTTCGACAAAGAGCATGGGGACGAAGATTAACGATTGCTCAGTAATGAGCGGACACCACTGGCATGGAGAAGGCAAACTTGAAAAGAGTGTGGAATCGTTAAATTGGCGATAAGGAAACTTATCTGGGGGTTCGAATCCCCCCTCGTTACATTGTTTTTAAAAACAAAGGGAGTAAACACAATCTATTAATAATAGATAGATACGAAGATGTGTGAATGGACCAGGTTTATACCTATGGAGCGGTTCGAGTCCGCTACTCCCACTATTAAAATTGTAGCATATGTATGATTCAAGAAGAGCAAATAAAGCAAAGGCAATAACACTTGATTATATTTTATCAAGAGTATCAGAATATGATATATATGCTCGTTACTTAGGACAATTTAAAATAGGTTATATTTACAATAGTCCTTTTAGAGAGGATAAGAATCCCTCATTTGGTATATTCCATAGTAAAAAGACAGGTAAATTATTATTTAAAGATCATGGCAATGGTTTATGTGGTGATGTCATTAAATTTGTACAAGAATTTACTGGCATTACTAACTATAATGAGACATTAAACCAAATAGTCAAAGACCTTAATATAAAAAATAATACTATTTTAAAGAGTACTAAAGAACAAAAACCTACTGAGGAAACTGTAATAGGTGTAGTAAGACAAGATTTTACAGAAATTGACAAAAGTTATTGGTCACAGTTTCATATATCTATCGATACTTTAAAACTATACAATGTAAATAGTATTAAATATTATTTATGTAACGGTATAGTAAAGGGTATATATAAAGATGAGAATCCTATGTATGCTTATAAAGTATATGATCATTTCAAAATTTATAGACCTTTAGCAGATAAATACACTAAATGGCGTAATAATTTAACAGAGTATGATATACAAGGTTATGCTCAATTACCAGAAAAAGGTAATCTATTAATTATTACTAAATCTATGAAGGATGTAATGTGTCTTAAAGAGTTAGGGTATAATGCAATATCTCCCTCTTCTGAATCTACATTCATACCAGATAACGCCTTAGAGGTATTAAAGAAGCGTTTTAAGCATATTTTAATATGTTTTGATAGAGATGCTCCTGGTATTAAAAATATGCGCAAAATAAGCCTTAAAACAGGCTTAAATTGCTTTTTAGTGCATAAAAAGTTTAAAAGTAAAGACATTAGCGATGCTATAAAAAATAATAGTTTTGAAGCAATCCGCGAATGGCTAAACCAAACATTAAAAAGATATGAAGAATTTTCTAATTAAAGCTAAAAACAGTATTTGCACAGCAATTTCTTGGTTGTTTGCAATTCCAACAGTTCTTTTTCTATTGATCTCTGTATTCTTTGGTATTATTATGCATTTCTTTGATAAAGAGACAAATACTAAAATTAATCGTTTGATTAACAATCAAGCTGATTCAAGTGAAAAACGCTTAGATGATAAGATTAAAGAACTTAAAGAATTAAAAAAGGAACTGTCTGAAATGGCAGATAAGATTGAAAAAGAACAATCATGAGTTTAGACATACTTAATACTACGTTAACCTGTAGTATTTTTGAATTAATATGTTTCTGCTTCTTATGCTGTACTATCAGCAACATAGTAAATCTTACTACGTTCATGTTTATATTTAAATCATATATGCATGATAAAGAAGAAGAAAAACTCAGTAAACAAAAAAGTCAAGAATGCTACTCCAATTCAGATAGACGGAATATCATTCAAGAGTAAATTAGAAGGTTATGTTTACTCTAGACTTAAAGAAGAGAAGTTAAAAGCTGAATATGAACCTATTAAGTTTGAACTTATACCTTCATTTCAGTTTCAAGATAAAAAAATTCGGCCTATGACTTATACTCCAGATTTTGTTGGTAACAACTTTATAATCGAAGCAAAAGGTAGGCCGAATGATGTGTTTCCTTATAAATGGAAGTTATTTATGTATTATCTTAAATTAAATAATTTAGATAAGAAATATATGCTTTTCATAGTACATAATCATAAGGAAACAGAAGAATGTATAAAGAAGATAAAAGCCTATGAAAACTAATATTTTGAATTTTGATCTCATTATTGATTTTGGTCCAAAAAGAGAATTTACCTTTATAGGATTAGAAGAAGAAAACAATGATGACGATGAAGACGGTTGATTATGGATTTAAGTATACCTTATTATGAAGATATGACGCGTATCTCTAACAGTAATTTAGGGATCTTTATAAAAAAGGGCCCAAGATGCTTGAAAGATACGTTAGACGGAACCGCTGAAGGTCTTAAAGCTAGTTATTTAGATAAAGGAACTATGATACATATGTATATACTCCAACCAGATGAATTCTGGGCTCATTATCGAATATTAGACTTTGATACTCCAAGTAGTAAACAGCAACAATTATTTGCTGAGAATCTAGTTGGTACTGTAGAAATAGACCCTGATTTAGCCCTTATAAAGGCTTATTCAGCTGCTTATAGTACAAAAGGTAAGAGTAATGATAAAGTGCTCTTAGAAGCCAAGGAAATGGCTAAAAAGCTAGAGAACTATATTGAATATCTTAAGACTGAGAGGCAAACTGAGATGAAAGTAATATCGTTTGCAGATCTTCAGATGCTAAAAACAATCAAGAGTAATCTTGAGAAGCATAAGAAAGCAAACGAATTACTATATAACTTACCAAATACGTGTGAACAAAACAATGAGTTTCACATAAATTGGGAATTTCCAAAAACTTTCCAAAACTATCAGCTATCGTGTAAGTCTTTGTTAGATAGATTAATAATCGATCATACAGAGAAAAAGATTATCTTAGTAGACTTAAAAACTACTGCTGATGTAAACAATTTTAAGCATTCTATTGAAGAGTATGACTATCGTAGACAATTAGCTTACTATTGGTTAGCTATTCATTGGTACTTTAAGTACGAATTACAAAAAGATATTGCTGAATATACTTATGAAACATATATCATTGCTATACAAAGCAATAATGGTTATGAAGTAAAAGTATTTAAGTTTACACCAGAATCTATTGAAGCAAAACTTACGTTAATATCAGATACTATCGAACAAATCTGTTGGCACAAACAGAACAATTTATGGGATTACTCTCGTAATTACTATGAGGGAGATGGATCAGAGATATACAATGAATGCTGTGATAGCTCTATTCTTTAATGCTTCATATGTAAATCTTGTATTGTATAAGTATACAAAGTATTGGATAAAAGATAACAATATCTATATAGACTACAAAGGCCTATCATACTTAGAGTATACAAATATGGTACAAAAAGTTAGTAATCACAAACTATTTATAGGTAAGTATCGTTATAAAGGAGAAATAGATTACCATACAGTATTTATTCTCCGAATAAACCCAACACAGAGAAGATTGATATCACTGGTAGAGAATAAGTATTATCACTTACTATCAGATGAAGTAAAGAAACAAATATTTATATTTACTTCGGTATATTCAATTGACTCTAATAAAACCGATAGAACTATGATAGTGTTTGAAGATATAAACTTAGAAAGTAAGAATGAAGTATTCACACTCGATATAATCGAGGAACAAGATATAAATATTCAGATTAGCCCATGTTTAGAAGATATGAGTTACTTTGAATAGTCGCTGTAATTTAGTTGTTTTAATATTAATTGTAAAAAGAAAGGGGACCGTTGTGAAACGCTCCCCTTTTTGTTTATCCACCAATACGATTCTGTAAGTCTCGTAATTTTTCTCCTGGATTCTTCATATTATAATAAGCATTAAGCCAAGGAATAACTTTAATAAAGTCTCTTTGCCAGCCATACAGACCTTTAAAAGCTCCCTTTTTAATCTTCTTATATTTCCTTTCTTTAAAGTAAGACCAAGGACCAAATGCAGTACCTATATCTTCTACAGTTTGTAGTAATGGAGATACTGAGTTAAATATATCAGCAATATCCATAACATTATATCTTGAACCTGATTCAAGTGAGATTTTCTTTAATTCAAGCATGAGAATATTTTGATACCAATAGTCATCATCAGGTCCTGTACTACCTATCATACCTAAAGCATTAAATAGAGTAAGCCAGAATATATAAGTAAATACCTGAGCATTAAATCTCTTAGCATAAGTTTCAATTTGTTTCCTTGTATAACTTTCACTAACATTAAATTTATCTGATAACTCAGATATATCTCTTTCCTTATTTCTAAATGTAAGAGCTCTTATTGCTTTTATACCCCAGTTATTAGCTCCGTAAAGCCATCCATACCAATAAGCCATTGCTGTACCTATAGCAAGTTCCTTTGTTTGGTAATTCCAATATGCTGGATTCCATGTATTTTCTATATTTTTCGGTAGAAAAGCACGGAACATCAGTATAGTAGAAAGTGCAGTATGTAAATGTACACCTGATTTATCAGCAGTTTCAACCATACCTTCTGCATGACTTGATATATTACCTAACTTATCACTTATCTCATTCTCTAACTCTTTAGTTACATACTTCTTATACTCTGGTTTTATCTTAACTCCGCCTTTCTTATCATATGCTGACCATAATGTAGTTTTAGTAGAATTATAGATAGCTCTCTTTTCTTCTATAGACTGTTCAGGAAAATGGTTATAAAGAAAATCATTCTCAGAAATAAAATGCTTATTACCATCTTCTAATTCGAGCAATCTATAGTTGTTATAGATCCCTCTCATAAACACAGAGTTAGGTAAGAAAGACATTAGTTTAAATGCAGAATATGGTTCTATAGTTCTTGTTATCATTCTACCAACTCTCCATCTATTGGTATTAGCCATATCTTCTTCCTGATTAAACGATAACCCATTGTATTCAAGCATAGATACTAAATCACTGTCTCCCATATTCTTACCAAGCTGTCTTAAAGTTTTAAGAGTAAGCAATTCTTTAGCTAATTCAGCATTACCAAGAGTAAAATCACGGACATTCATATGCCTATTAATATAGGCATCAGCAGCATAAAAAGACCATGCAGAAACACCACCTGATATAGCTGAACGTAAGTTCCAAGACAAACCTATATCTCTACCCCATGTAGCAAAGTGTCTAAAAATCTTATCTAATGAAATACGACTATTACCTATAGTAATTTCAGGTAATGCGGTTCGTCTACCATATAAGTGATAAGAAATATACTTATGTATTACATTACTAAGATTAGAATTTGCGGCAGATACAGTATTTTGACTCTTTACTACCTTACCTTCTCTTTTAATAGTTTCATCTAACAAATTCAACTGAGGAGCTACTTTCTTTTTAGCTTCGTAGTTACAGCCCATTCTATAGTAACGCATTACTGCTCCAACTAAATCATTAGTACCTACAGAAGGATCTGCTAACATAGTGGTATATTGAGTAGGCATAATATTAATTTCAGTACCATTAGGTCTTACTTTATTCTTTACACCATGTAATTCATCATCTGGAGTAATAGCAAAAGCATCTAACATATAATCTCTTACTCCGGTAACTAAACCTTTACCACTTATGTAGTTCCATATAGTACCAGGTATCTGTGGTAACTTGTAATCATTACGATAATTAGTATGAGTTAATTTAGCATTAGTTTCTCCTATGGTATCTATTAAAGCCTGTCTAAGCTTAGATAAATTAGTGTTTCTCATAACAGCATTGTAATCTTTTCTGTTATCATATAACTCTAATTTAGGCTGTTCAGCTTCAGGTATAGTAGGATCATAATTAGGATTATAGAAAGCAGATTCTTCAGATGTCTCAGCCCAATTATTATTAGGTACTCTATGCATGTACTTATCATTTATTGGCTTTACTGTGGTCATATAAGAGAAGTAATGCTTGACACCTTTATCATCTACCCATATATCATCAGGAGATACTGCATCTTTACCACCATTATCTTTAGCTATATCACTAAGTTCAGACTTAAACAGTCTTCTACCACCACCTAACTTACCTGATTTACGACGGATTCTATACATAGCTATATCAAGTTCTCTAATCTTCTCTTTTACTTCTTGTGGCATACGAACATAATCTACTTCGTATCTATCGGTTCTGTAAAGTTTTAAGAGATTAGTTCTTGCTTGATATAGTCTGTCATATATCTCTCCGTAATCTTTCTTATTCTGTTTAGATACAAGAGCTTCAAATTCTGGAGTATATTCCCATCTCGTATTTCTTTCTAACCAAGCCTCATAGATAGTGTACCTACCATCAGGAGTATATCCTTCTATTTCTCTCATTTTTTCCATCTCAGCCATGAAAGCAGCCATATTAGCCTTTGATTTAAGCCCTTTACGGAGCTTTTCATAAGCTTCTGTAAGTTCCATAGCTATCTTATACTCTACGCTATCTTCTGGCTTTATTTCGCCTGTAAGAGCATCATATGGGTTAGCTAAATTCCTTTTCTTTTCAAGTAATCTTTGATATTTATCATAATCATCTTGAGACATATTTTCGAATCTAGGTTTCTTAGTAACATTATCTAAATAAGGCTTAAGTAAGTTATCAATATCTATATTTACTTCGGATAATGCTTGATTAGCTTCTATGCTAAGATTAGCAAATATATCGTAGAACTCAGGAGTATATTTTCTTTCAGCATGTTTAGATTTCCAGTCATTATACGCTCTCTGATATTCTAACCATAGATTTTGATCAAGTTTCAACTCATCTACACTAGCTAATTTATGGTCTTTTAACCATTTCTTACGCCAATTATACTTATCATTTTGATATTCACCATACTTTCTATCTCTAATGATATAACCTGTTTTTTTACCTTTAGAGTTTCTTTCAAACAGCAATAGGTGATCTCTTGTAGCAGCAGCTAAACCCATAAGTTCAGCATACTTGTGATATACTTTCTTATGAACTTCATTGTTTACATCACCTATAACCTTTCTAACAGAAGAAATAACAACATTATTTGTACTATTTGGTAAACCTGCATACTTATGATAAGCCGAGATATCAGAATCAAAACTTAACCAGTTCATTAGTGCACTTTCTATACGAGGATCGTTCGCTTCTTCCATTTCACCTTTTAAGAAGTTAGTAAGAGTTCTAATAACTGTGTTTTTATACTTCCAACCAATATTATTTCTACTATCCATCTTAATTGAACTGAACTCAGCTCTTAAAGCATTTAAAGTCTGTCTAATATCATTAAATACATTAGTACCAAGTAGTGATTCGTATATAGCATCATTAAACTCCTGTGAGAATACTGTCTCATATAGATTATTCAAGTTAGCTTCATGAGGATATAAATATTCAGCACCAAAGTTATCTAGTGCTACTCTATACTTATTAGTAGTTGCTTCATCACCCATCGTCTTAGCGTTCTCAATCTTCTCATTAATATTATCAAGAACTTTTTCTGCTTCAGCTAATGAGTCTATTACACTATTCATATACTCAATACTACCATTAAGCACATCAAGCATACTATTAGGATCAGTAATATTCTTTACAGTATTAGAAAGATTATTTAATCTATTGAAAACACTTGTATTTCTAACAGTTTCTCTTCTATCAAATGAATCATCAATAGGGTTATACTGCATAGATTGAGTACGTATTTCTAATGTCTTTACTATAGAGTCAAAAGTAGACATTAACTTAGTAGCAGCAATCTCTTCACGTTTACTTGCAGCAGGTAATGCTAAAGGTATGTAATCATCAGTATTTTCATTATGCTCTAATGTCTGATAAGCATTATATTCAATTACATTCTCTACTATCCTGTTTATAAGATTCTCATGAGTAGTATTCTTACCAAACAATCTCTTAAACCAATCCATTAACCTTTGTAGTATAGTCTTTTTACCAGTAGATGCAGGGAAATCCTGCATATTGTGGATTACTTCAGGATTAGAAAACAGCTCAGCTGCAAACTCATATACATTTTTACTAGCATGGTCTTCATGAGTAGCTGCATACTCTTTCTGTATAGCTCTAAGTTCATTAGCTGCTTCTGTATCTGCTGCTAAAGAATCTAGAGTAATCGCATGAGCTATTTCATGTAGTAATACATTCTCTAATGAACCATATCTACTAAAATCACCAGTAGTATTTACTACAATCTTATTTGTATTTCTATCGTATATAGCAGGTGTCCAATAAGTAGCTTCAGGATATATCTCATTTAATGGTCTATCTGTATATTCAATAGATACAGGTTGCATGTTTATTTTATTAGCAACATCCCTAAGTACAGTAGCCATTTTAGATCTAGAGTTATCTAATAAATCCTTACTATTAGAAATAACTTTTGTTATTACTTGATTATTTGTATAGTTATCACTATTGTATTCCCTATTAGGATTGTATTTAATCGTATTATTCTTATGTAAGTCAGATTGAAAGTCTATAATCTTATACATTAATGGTTCAATCTGATTATATAGATTCTTCTCTTTATTAAAGAATGAAGCAAAGAACTTAGTTATAGCCTCTACTACAGATTTAAAGATATTCTTTTCTTTTATTTCTGTCTCTCCGATTGCTGGTATCTCTTTTAATAACATCTGAAAAGCAGGATTACTAAAAAATTCAGCAATAAATTCTTGAGGGTTAGTAAAACCATAATTTAACGAATCTTGCATTAATGTTCCAAATATTTTTGGAATCTCAAAATACTTATTACAATGGTCTATGATAGCAATTATATCAGATACAAATTCATTATTACCGTATTCATCTCTTCCGGCTAATGCTATAGAACTAAAAGCATGTACAATTTCGTGTAGCAAAGTTCTATAACCAAAAGATTCTTTATTTATAGTTATCTTAGCAGTGTATTCGTTTGTTTCTGGATCAATTTTAAAGGAAGTATTACCAACCGCTTTAGTTAAAGCAAAAGAATCTTCTGAGTTATAATCAATCTCTATTAATATATCTTCATAATAAGGTATTTCCTGCAAATGTCTTATAAAAGGAGCGTATTCAGGCAACTCTTTAGATAATAGTTCTAATGCTTGTTTGATGTTAGTAACATTAGATATTTTTTGCATTTGTTCATTAGCATTTCTAGTATCCAACTCAGATTGTCCTTTTGCTAAATCCTCTAACAAATTATATGTACCTTGTAGTTTTGGAGCTTTCTTAGACAAAAGTGATGTTCTATATAAGTATTCATCTAATACTTTTAGTTTCATGTCTTCAAAACCACGGTCATACTCTTCAACAAACATCTTGATTGTATCTAAATGATACTTTCTTGCAGCTAATTTTAATTGAGTTAATTTTAAATTAGAAATAAATGTATTTAATTCCTTATTATATTTTATCTTTTGATAAGCATTGTATTGTTTTAAGCTCTTTGCTCGTGTTATTACAGGTAATTCTGTTGCTTCCCTATACACAGGCATGTTAAATAGACGATCCTGTACTTCTTTAGAATAGTCTGAAAGTTTATTGTATCCTTTGTTAATGTTATTAACTGCTGCTATTAAAGAGTCAACAGGTATCAACAGTCTATCTAATTTGTCTATTTCCTCATTTAATAGAGTTAGATAGCGACTCTCAGAAAGATTATTTAATTCTCTTAATGTACTATCTGTTGTAGAGTAATCCGCATCATATATGTATATACCTAGAATTTCTTGCATTATAGCATCTAGGTTAGTTTCACGTAACTTTGAATTACTCGATAGTTTACTACGTCTTTTACGTAATTCAGTTTCATTCTCAGCTTTCTCTACAGTTTTAGTTCTTAGCTTAACATAGGAATTATAGAAATTTTCTAATCTAGTCTCTCTATTTACTATTTTCTGATTATATATATTATTATCCTGAGTAGAGAATGTACCTTGATTATCTATTGATTTAATTTGATTTGGATCAAGAACTACGATTTGATCGGCATTAAATCTTTTGAGTGTACCAAGAAATGTTTTACCACTGTCTGTTAAATGTTGAAGATATGCTCCATCTTTATTTAAGAGTCTAGCTAACTTAATTAATGCATTAGCATTATAAAATGCATATTTGCTGTCTTTATTTTTACCAAAAATCTCTTTGATAGATTGTAATAAGGTTGGTTGATATTTTGGACGAACCACACTTCTTAAAGTGTCTTCGTCAATATTTAATATTTTTGAAACTTCTTTAAAACTAATTTCATTCCAAGCAACACCATTACCATCAAACTCTAACGGATCTTTAATTGATAAAAATACAGGCATTATATTATTTTTGACAGTATAACCTTTAGCAAATTTTTTATTTGAAGTAAAATATGCACCATCTTTAAACCCATTGTATGATTCATAGTCAATTTGAAATGTATCAAAGGAAGCATCTGTTCCATGATACACCACTAAAGGTTCACCATTCTCGTCTACTACTTTGGATACACCAATATATTTATTTAAATAATCTTCAAAATGTTGATTTTCATTTAAATACTCTATTGGAATGTTAGTAATGTTTAAAATAGTATTATTTATCCCTTCTTTCCATAATTTAGATTCTCTTTCTTTCCCACCTCTTTCAATATTTCTTTTTACAAAATCTTCGTCTTTTAAATTTATAATTCTGTCGAAGTCTTGTGGAAACATTTTAAGCAAATTATGTGGAGAAGCAAATAATATTTTACCTTCTTTTTTAGTTTTACTTTTTACTCTTTCCCATTCTTCTGTAAGAAACTCTACATAATCTGGATGGTTTTCTGGATAAATTAAATACTCATTTCTAGCTTTTTTATATTCTGGAGTTCCTTTAACAGTATTTGAATGGTCTTCAATCCATTTGTCTCGTTTTTCATTGAACTCTACATCCCAATCGATGATTTTATCTTTATATTTACCAGATTCCAATGAGTATGTTTTACCAATTGCAGGGTGACCAAAAACGATATCACCAGGTTTTAATGGATTAACCCAATCCCCAAACCAGTCTTTAAAGCTCTCAGAGTAAGTTCTAGCCTTAGCTTGAATAGCAGCTACTCTATCACCATTATAATGCTCTAAAAGGTCTGAAAATAGCTTAGATGGCTCCCCATTGGGAGCCTTATCTATGCCATTACCATTGTTAAGCGACCATATATGATAAGCCGCTGCTTCACTTGTTGCATTTTTTAATTCTTCGAATTCTCTTGCAACTTCTTCGTTTTTTAAATTAGGACAAATTATACTCATATATGATTAACTTTTAATACAATGATTCATTTCATCAGTAGGAAATTCATTTTTATCATTAAAATCACTAGTAGTTTCTGTAGATTGTCCCTCTGTAGTAGGTCTAACTTCAGATGCTTGTTCTACTTCACCATCTTCACTCATTTCCTCATTCAATTGATATCTAATATCATTATTATTACCATCAAGACCAAACATATAATCTATACTACTTGCTGGATGGAATACACCATCTAACCCAGCTTTAGTAACATCATTGGTTTGAGAATTAAGTTTAGGTATAACATTGTTGTTAATCAGTTCTGGTACATCTTCTAAGAAATTACCACCATAATTTGAATAACTAGGAGCAACATTGTTGCCAGGTATTATAGAGTATCTTGATGCTGTTTCACCAACTACCCATTTACTTAAATATTCTGTTACCATACCTTTACCACCTTCTCTGTACCCTTTCTTATTAACAAGTATGTATACAGGCTTTTCAATAATCTGTTTGCCATCATCCTTTACAAAAGTACCGATATACTTATATAAATCAAAATTACCAGTAGACCTATTATTTCTTACCTTAACATAAGGATGATAAATAGATATGCCTTCTAAATTCTTACATAAAGCTCGTTTATCAGAACCTTTAAAGGCAACATTGGTTAACTTGCCTCTAACAACAGCAGTAAGTTTATATATACCTTTCCTTGTTAAATTTACAGTAGGTACTAATGTATCATTCTGCCAGTTATTACGATAGATTTCATCTATATCTTCCTTAGTAAATAAGAGATCAAAATCTACAGTATCATCTTCTATATTGCGTACTGCATCAAAGTAACCTATTTCTTCTAAAGCTCTTTGCGGAATAAAGTCAAATAGTGAATTAAGATGTTTAATACCTGTACCACTAAACACTGCATAACGAATTAAATCATATGCAAAATCGTGTAATTCTGGCACATTACTATCTAATAACTCTTGCCAGTATTCACGTATTTGTCTACTTGCATTAGAATTAATATCATCAGAATAGTCAAGGCGAATATAATCTATACCTTTATTAGTGGTATCTGTAACACCTGTTATACTGTTAAGGAATAGATTACTGATTCTACCATTAGTAACAGATATCATAGGATACTTATTACCATTATTAGCTTTATCAGCAAGTATATCCTTTTTCAGTCTATTTAATCTCTTAGCTATACTATCTGTACCAATAAACAGTCTATTAAGCTCTCTCATACTATTAATAAGTGGACTAGAAGAGTCAGCATATAAAGCTGTTGATCTCCAGAAAGAGTCTATAGCATTGGTAATAGCAGTAATGGCTTGTTTATTAGATATAGTTGCTAATCCACTTGCATTAACAAAAGACCTAAACTTATTATAATATTTATCTTTACTCTGGATATTTATATTACCTAATAGATTTAAAGTAAATATAATACTATTGTCAATCTTCTTTTGTAAGAAGGTATCTTTATAGAATTTGTCTATCATTTCTGGAGTAAAGTAAGGAGATGACTGTACATCAGCTATTTTATCTAAGAATTGACGCATTTCTATAGCATTTTTACCAAACTTCTTAGTATCAACCTGTGATGCTTTAACGAGATCTGATAAGGCTCTAGCCATAGGATCTATCTGTTTATACATCTTATATACAAGAAGTTGTCCATAGTAATAGTCAAAATCTTTTTCTTTCTCATTAGCTTTACGCAATAGATTCTCAAGATAACCTAACTTACCAGCTTCAGGTATTTCAAATAATTCATCACAACTAAGTTTATCATTATTTAAAAGATTTGTTATAGCATCTCTCTGAATTTTATTAGTAGCCGCTTGATTAGCTTTCTTAGTAAACTCTTCAAGAATAGCTTTCTCTTTCTCATTATACCTACTCTGGAATGATTTAGTAGAATCAATAGCATAAGTACCTTTACTCTGAATGTAATCTTGTGCCATGCGTTTCATTATCTCTTGAGATACAAAATACATAGTGTTCTTACCAGCACCGCTTCTTAGCAATAAATTAGTAACATTATAAGTAAATGTATTTACATTCAGTTTAATAATGTAGTTATCTTTAGCAACGTCTACGTGAGCACTAATCAATGCAGACAACCAGTCAAGAATATGAATATCGTCTACACCAGATACTCTATGTAAATTACCAAATTTAGGCATATACTCTGGTGCTTGCATTACTAACTCTACCAACTGACCTAATACATGATGAGGGTTATTCAAAGCAAAAGGACCAATACCTGATTTACTATCAGCAAAGTCTTGTTTTAAATTATCCTGATATGCTTCTGTATATTCAAATAGAGCTTGATTATTCTTAACATCTAGGAAATATACTTCTACAATACCTTTCTTCATGATATTTACAGGTACGTCAAGAGGTCTAGTAGTATCGTGTACATTCTTAGGATCGAGTAATGAAGCCATAAATGTATCAATAAGTAGATTCTCTACTGCTCCTTGACTATTCTCTGACATAGGTTTATCAAAGTTATATTCAGTTTTAGCAGTTACATACTCATATACTTTGTAGTTACCATCTGTATTGTCGTAACGTACATTGGAATTCTTACTTTTTAAGTATTCATTTATAGCTTCAGAAGCCTTCATTGAGTTTCTCCTTGTAACAGGTTCTCCATTACGAATAGCTAATACTTCATCTGCCCAAGCGTCATACCCTTTTAAAGCATTTTCTCTTTCAGCATTAGTAGCATTTCTACCAAGCTTGTTAGAACGTTTTGTAGTATAGTTATAACGGGTTAAGAACAGTTTATCAATATCGAAGTCAGAACCAGTTCTTGCAGTAAATTCATCAGGTAGTATTATAATATCTCCTGCTTGAGACATTACTACATCCCTAATAGTAAGAGCAGCAATAGAAGACATACCCTGTGTTGGCACACGATAAGCCATACTTGAAGGTGAAGCATTATCGCCGATAATATGGTTATCAATTAACCACTGTCTAGCTTCTAAGAATGACATATTGTCATAACCAGGTATAATGTGCTTAAGTAAATTAATACTAATTACACAGTCCATAGAATTATTTTCATTCTTAAGCATTAGCTTACGACCTTCATTTACCATGTACTTACTATAGTCTTGTTTAGCTTCTGCTTGACTAAGCTTGTCTATAGATTTCATACCAAATGAAGACATCTGTACAAATGTACCACCAGGTAAATTAATATCTACAGTCTCTTTATTTACTTTGGATATTAACTTAGTTACAAGTTGTTTTGATAATGGTGATGCTGAAATAGGTACATTAAACTCGCCTCTTTCATTCAATGCAACTTGATTTACTATATCAGAATCAGTATTACTTGCAATTAAGTCTCTTACAAGCGAATCTGAGATACCTTGTAAGTCTTTGAAGGTAAACGTACCATCTTCATTTTTAACTGCGTGTAAATCCTTTAAAAGCCTATTTAAACCTCTATCTGATAAGTCATCAATAGCTCTCATAGCATAATCACGTAATTCACGACCAGATAGCTTCTTACCATTTGGTAAATAATAATCACCATCAAGTCTGATGTTAGAATATACAGTTTTCATAGCCTGTGTTACCAACATACGCTTTTCTGCTTCGTGAGCTTCAATAGGCATCTGATTTAATAAGTTACCAAAGCTCTGTTGTCTAAAAGTAATGGGTTTGTTATAAGAACCGTTTTCATCCTTAGTAAATTCTTCGGATATTTGAGACTGAGAAGTATCTGTATAGAAATCATATTCAACAATATTACCTACTTTTACTGCTGATTTAGTAGTAAACATATCAATAGGATTGGTAGTATCATTCATTCTATCATACAGAGCTTTTAAGTCTCCAGTTGCTAATACTTTAAACAGAGGGAAGATAGCCATCTTATTAAAGATAGGCATATTTATGAATTCACCTTGTAATGGTTCAAGTATTTCATTACCAAAGTAAACCATCTTCTTTGGTGACATTACTGCTGCTAGGGTATTTATATATTTACGTACATCACCAAGATCATCAGCATGTTCTTCTACATAATCAATAGCAGCTTCAGTTTCAGCATCTAATAATCCTTGTGTAGCAAGAATAGCTTTATACATAGTAGGAGAACAATATACAGAAGCATCTGCTTGGTTAATAGGATTGTCTTCTGTATTTATAGTAATATTACCCTCTTTATCCATAGTAATATCACCATATAGTTTTAAATCTCGCTCTGTACTAGTTTTAGCTTTATCTTTAATAGCCTGAGGTATATCTTCATGACTAAATAAATCATCAGATTCAAATACATTGTCTATGAATTCTTTAGTATAATTACCATCATTTTCCATAAGTTCTCTTACATAAGCTCTGTAAATAGCTTTGTAAAGTTCTTTAGGTTGATTAGTGTGTGTTTCGATATCTTTCAGACCAGCCACATTGTATCTGCCATTCTTATACCTAGGTATTTTATTCATAATGTGATTTGGATCTGTAAAGTCCAATCTAGGTCTATCACCAGTTGATAGCGTACCAGCAAGACGTTTAGATACATCAGGATAGTTCTTAAAGAATGCTACATCTTTGTATATTACTTTTTCTGTTTCAAACATTGAAACAAAATGATTAACAGTAAATGTCCAAATAGCATCCATAATAGCAAGATTCTCTCTTAACATTTTATTCTGAGAACCTGATAACTGAGCATATGTATTAGCATAGTTATTACTTCTTTCATTTATAGATGAAACAGGTAAAAACTTATTAGACCATAAGCCTGATTTCTTTTGTTCAATCAAACCTAATTTCTGTACATACATTAACTGTTCATGAGCTCTGTGAATAAGAGTGGTATTAATGTCTTCTTTCAATTGAGCAACATTATTGAAAGTATCCATTAACTCCTGATCACTTAAACTATTAAAGTCTATATAGTTAGTATTACCGTTTTCATCAGTATGCCATACTCCACGAGCAATACGGAACTTACCACCTTTACCAGTATCCTTTCCTTTCTTACCAAAGTACATAGTAGGTCTATTAGCATCGTCTATTTGGTCTTCTGCTAATTTCATTCTACGATACTGTAGTATAGCATCATATTCACTCTTATAATACTTATAGAACTGCTCTATTACATCTTTAGACATCCTAATACTGAGTTCACCATCCAAAGGTACAATCTCCATTGTACGGTCTTTAAACAGTCTAAGACCTTGTATAGGCATATATGTCTTTTTGTCAGACATAGTAGGAAGTACCAATATATCATTCTCAGATAATGTAAATTTAGAAATGAATGTTTCTACTTTAGGAGCAGATTGATAATCTGTACCTGTGTTACCAGAGTTATATTCGGTAATGTTAAGTAATGTACCTACAGTAAGACGAGTATTAGGGTTACTCTTTAACTGATTATACACTATAGAAGAACTATTGATAGGACACTTTAACAGTTTATTAACGTAAGATCTATCGTTATTCAATTTCTTTATTTCTAGAGTAATATAGTTATGTTTAGATAGAGGATAAACTGTAGTATTTTTTGGACCTAATACCTTTTCTTCAAGGTTATTGTTATTCAATTGATAATGTACAATAGCTAAGTTAAGTATGCTATTTTCCCCAGTAAATATAGCATCAGCAGTACGTTTAATACGGTCAGATGGTTTATCTTTTACTGGTCTACGTAATATTTCAGGTATAGCTTTAGCTAAACTACCATCTCTATTACTTGTTAATAAGTCTTTAGCTGCCTGTAATATAGTAGGCTTGTTAACAGAATTGATAGCTGATACTTTATCTACAATTGCTTGGAACAAAGTATCATAAGTAATAGATATACCTATTTTATTATAAATATCTAGTAATTTATATAATGCCTGACTAAGATCTTCATTAGTAGATGAATCTGTCAACTTAGCTAATTCATTTGTAGCTTTAGTGAGTTCATCTCTTAATTCTTTAAGTTTAGCCATATCAGGTTTTCTATTACCCTGCTCATCAGTTATCATAAATTCACTGTTATAGAAATTTCTATTCCAGTCACTTACAATACGCTTACCATTACGTACATTTACACTACCACCTAAGTTAGATATGTACATTACCTCATTAGTACCCACATCTTGATATCCTACAGTAAGGAAATTGTGTCTAAATCCAGTAATAGTTTGGAATATCTGTGTCTGTAAGTTAGAGTCTTTTATCTTAGATAATCTATTATATACAGAAGCAAAGAAAGGATCTGTTTTAGATAATTGAGCAGCTTTACGTATTAAGCCACCATAACTATCTTCATCAAATAGCTTATCTACAATTCTACGCCAAGCTGCCACAAATGGAGTTACACGTGGAATACCTGTTTCAGGATTAATATCCCTAGTATAGGTTTTAGTAGCAGTGTTATATACACGATCTTCTATTGAAGATAGAAACAGTTTAACAGCTGGTCTAATGTTGTGTAGAATGGATACTTCATAAGATGCTTTATCATATTTATCAAAGTTATCCTTTTCTATTTCACCACCATCACGTTCTTCTGTTTCTTCATACTCTTGCTCTTCCTTGATTTGCTTTAAGCTTAACTCTGCTAACTTTGATTGTACATCCTGTTTGAATATACTAAAATTATCAAACAGTTCTTTAGCAGCAGCTCTCTGTTCAGGTGTAGCAGCTTCATCATATGAAAGATCTTCTAAGAATTCTCTCATATCATTGTAGTCTATGTTAATTCTAGATAAGTCATCTACTATATCTTCAGTAGTCATAGACTGGCTAATATAAGATGTAGTAAAGTAATCTACAGCCTGGAAATAACTATCAAGAGATTTAATATTCTGAAATTCATGACCATGCTGTGTGAAATTAACCCGATCACCATAAGCTGCTACAAATCTATCCTTAGCTTCTTGTGTTACAGGTACATTAGCATATTTACCTTCATATATACCTCTAAAGATGCTCGTAGGTCTTATTTTACCTACTAAGGAGTATACAAAATCTATAAGCTTATTAAACCATTTAGTAATTCTATAAACCTTAGAAGGTACAGTTTCAAGCATATACTTTCTAAAGTCTTCAGCCAATGCTTCTTCAACTTGTTTGTTAGAAGCATTTTTCATATTTTCATGAGAAGCTCTGTAAGAATCATATACTTTATTACGCTGCTGTTCGGACATTAACAATAGAGATACCCTATGGTATGCTTCATGGTATTCAACACCAGCTGGGTCACTAGAGTAAAGATGAATAGCATCTTGTGTCATATGAGATAATGCTGTAGCTGGCATATCAGAAGATACTGCTACATCAATTATATCAATTTCAGCATCAGACATACCTAACTTCTCTTTCAAGAAGTTACGTGCTTGAACCTTATTCATCTTTTCTTTAGAAGTATATGTCTTCTTAGGAGTAAAGTTTACTCTTACTTCAGTTTCACTACCACCAAATGTATTAAGATCGCGGAATGTACGACGTTTGCGAGTAGGAGCAGGTTTCTCTTCTACTGTAGGTTGTTCAACTTGAGGTTCACTTACTGTTGGAACAGCTGTAGAATTAGGAATATTAGTTGGAGCATCCTGAGTAATACCATCAGCAATGACGAATGGTCTTTCATATCTCTCTGTATTAAGATTAGATTTTAACATACCATTCTTAATCATCCATGCTAATAAAGAATGATCTAAGTCATCTTTAGTAAATACTACGCCAGGCACTAATTCTAATCTACCATTAGCTTTTTCTACACTACTTGCTAGTCTTCCTTGAAATAGATCTCTAAGCTTCATGTCTACTGACACAACATCGTTGTTTTTTGAAGGTACCTTAAAGGGCATAGAACCTTCTTTCATAAGCCAATCTACAAAAGCTTTTCTCTCTTTATCTCTCTGGTCTGATGTTAAGCCAGCAATTGAGGTGCTATTATTACCATATACTAATTTACCTACTACACCACTGTTATCTACATATAACTGCTTATTACGTAAGTTTTTAGCAGCAGCATCACTAATGTCACTATTATCTTTTACTTGGGTAGCTTCTCCATAATTCAAGAATAACTTGATTAAGTCAGAGCCAATAAGATCTGTATTACCTATCTTATCATAGCTTGAGAACCCAGACTTAAACACAATAGTAGATAATAGATTAGCTAGTTCTTCTAAGTTGTTATAACTTACTGTGCTAATCTTTAATGGCAATGGTCTACCTGATAAACGTTTGTTGCCAGCTATAATATAATATACACCACCTGAAGTAGTACCAGTAAAACCAGTATTATCCCCATGTATAGTATATATAGTTTCAGCAGATCTTACGCCAGTGCTGTAACCAAAGTTATCAAGTTCTTCATCTAAGTTAGTACTTAACTGTAAGATATTATTGAACTTAGCATCATTAATAGGAGCATACTTACTAATACCTTCTACTGCATTATGTATTAATGTACGTGTAGGAGTTACTTTGATATTATAATCTATTGCATTAGTAAGATTACCATTAGAATCTTTCACAACAAATCTAGATATAATATCAGCACGTGCAGCCCTAAGATCATTTATTAAAGTATTATACTCTTCACTAGTATCTCCTACTCTAAGATTATTAGGACTACGCATAGCTAACCAGTATTTCTTACCAGTTTTACTATCTGTAATTATCATACCTACCCTAGCCCAATCATATGTAGCTGGATTGTTCCATTTTACTTTAGTACTATTGGTCTTATAGTGTATAAAAGGTGCTACAGAATATTCAAATGATAAGTCACTTAATCTAGTACGGAATAACTCTGGTAATTCCGTATTAAGTGAGAATGTTACTCGATTACCGTTTGCAAAAGTTATTGTTTCGCTTAATTGAGCATCGTGTTTATAGTGAAAGGTATTGAGGATACCTAATCTACTATCTTCTGAAAAGTCCTTTAATTCATTATCGGTAATCGCATCTGCTGGAATGGCTTCTGGAGCTTGTGGAGTTGGTAATACGCCAGCTTTGGTAGCTTCTTCTACTTGACTTTCTGTAAGATCACTCACGGGTGTATCAAAGAGATCATCCACAGTAATAGCAGCAACTTCTTGAGGAGAACTCATTCTAGCTCTATCTTCCTCTGGCATCTGATAATAAGCAGTAGTATAAGCACCTTTAATAGAATCAAAGTGAGTAGTTAACTTTTCCCTATTGTTACCAATAGCCTCATACATATTCAGGGCTACTTCTTTAAATTTGTATGCACCTAAATTAAACGCATTACCTAATAATTTTAAGAAAGCAACAAATATCTTTGCTTGTTTCTCAGCATTTGCTGCTGGGTCAAAGGCAAAGCCCACACTATTGTCGTCAAGTAAATCAAAGAAATCTTGAACGGACTTATTGAACTTAGCTTTAGCATCCTGAGCATCTTGTTTAGCTTTTGCTGCTTTACTAGGTTTAGATACTTCTACTGCTTCACCACCTCTTTCATCAAATACACCTTCGCCTGTAGGATCACCAAAACCACCTGCAAAAGGATCTTCATCAGAACTTAATATGTCATTATTTACTACAGGTTTTTCCTTTTCTGTATCTGTTGTATCTATAGAAGAAGGAGCAGCAGTAGCAGCAGGTTGAACAGTAGGTGTACCTAAGCCTATATCTTGACCTTCTGCAGCAGCTATTAAAGCTGCATCTGCTTCATCCAGCTCACTAGCACTTATGGTTCTTCTAGGTTTACTTGGCTTAACCGGTTTGATAGGTTTAGTGGGAGTGACCGGTTTAACTTGTTCTACAGTAGGAGCAGGTTGTTCTGTAACTGTACCAGTGGGTACTGTAACAGGTTTAGATGGTACTACAGGCTTATTAACAGTTTGTTGTTCAGTAACACCAGTAGTTCCTTCCATCATCTCTCTGCTCTGTTCTTTCTTAGCTTGATAAAGCTCAAGCATTTCATCAATGAGCTTTTCACCCTGAGCATTATGAATGTTACGTAAAGCCTTTAATTTAAGGTTTCTACGCTTTTTAGGCGTTTTCTTTTCCTTAGCCTCAGTAATGATATCAGCACGTTGTGAAGCCTCTGTAGGGGTTATTTTAGCACCATTCTCAATACCATTGAAAGCATTATAAATTTCCTGGTTTCTTTCAGCGTTAATTTCTGAGAATAATCTATCTTCTATAGCATTCTCATATTCAGTAACTTCATTGAAAGCACCAACAGATGCCACCTGGTTATTTAATAATGTCTTATCACCAGTATAGTTCTTATACCAGGATGGCATTGCTTTATCTATAGACTTCTTTCTTGCTTGAAGTCTATAACGCATATCATCTAGTTTAGCTAAAGTATATTCATTACCTCTTAATTCAGCAGGATTAGATGTTGATTTAACTATTTCTGTAGCATTATTAACCTCATTGAGCATATTATCTAACACTCTCTGTTGTTCTTGTAACTTAAATAGTTCTCTAATCTCATCTTTAGATACAATTTGGTCTGTAGATTGAGCATTGTTATTAATGACATTAAATGCGTTGTCTACAGCTTTTTCCATCTGAGTAGATAATACTGCATTTGAATTAAGTGCTTGTGCTTTACTAGTAAGTTGCTGATTCTTATCCGTAAGGTCTTCTAATGAAGCTTTAAAATCTTTCTCAGCTTGCATATACAAACCTACTAAGTTACCAAATTCTTCAGTATTCAGTTCTATGCCTAAATTCTCAGCTAGGTCTTTCATCCTATCAGATTTAGCCACAGTAAATACACGAGATGCAAACTGTGCTTCTTCTAAAGCATCATCACTTGTAAAACCTTCTGGTAGATTCTCTGTAGGTCCTTCAGCTAGATTAGCCCATGCATTAACTACTTCAGATTCAACACCTTTAAACTTGCCACTAGCATAGGTAACTGCTTTAGACATATCTTCTTTAGTATTGATCTCACCTACAGCAAGTTCATTTACTTTATCCATCCCTTTAGTTTCCTTATACAAGGAGTATGCTCCTCGAGCATTTACACCTACTTGCATAGGGGATAAAAGACTAGCAGCTGCACCAAGCTTTACATTATTCCAGTACTCACTGTCGTTCTCATACAAAGCATCCTGGTAACCAAAAGGACTACCAAGTATATTTGCAAGGGTTCTACCTTTTTCTTTATAAGCACCAAACAGAGATGAAGCTAATCCTTCTAGATTCAAATCACTATCATCAAAGTCACCTCTTTTATAAGCTGCGCCAGTAGTATATTGTGCGCCCTCTTCTAATGCTTCATTAAAAGAAGTAGCAAGATTACGCACTGCTAAATCACCGCCTATATAAGCAGCTTTAGCAGCTCTACTAGCCCAACTTCTAGTTGCTTTATCTATAGCATTTCTACCTAATATATATTTAGATAGAGTCTTTTTAGCAGCATCAGCAGCTTTATCACCTATTGCTTCAATAGGGTCTGATAATAAAGCACCTTTCTTTATAGTCTTACCTAACCAACCATCAGCAATTTTACCAAAGTATGGTAACATGATAACATCACTAGCTAAATTAGATGCGTAGGTAATTGACATATTTTGAGCAAAATCTCTATCTAAACCTTGTCTTGCTTGTATCTGAGCTTCTGCTAAGATAGGATTAGTAGATTCAATCTGACCATCTAATATCTTTTCAAATATCTTATCGTCAGATAACCTTGCATATCTTTCATCTAGACCGTTTGCACGAGCTTCATCTGCAATGTTGGAAATAGTTAAACCTGTGCTAGTAATTAACTGAGTTACTCTATCTCTATAATCATCTGCAACATTAGCGTTAGCTTCATTTTCAGCTTGCTTATAGTTAGAATAAAGTAACATACCAGCATTAGCTACGTCTAAAGCAGCTGATATAGCACCTACTGTACCAGCAGCTACACCACCAACAGTACCACCTGCAGCAGTACCAGCACCAGGTACAACACTACCTGCTATAGCACCTGAAGCTGCCCCTATAGCTGCTTTAGAGATTGCCTTTTTGAAGACGGATCTAAGAGCGGTAGAAGCATATGGAGCTACTTGCCACAACCATGCGGATGAAGAAGAACCTACAGCTTGTGGTACAGTATATATCCATTTACTTGGCTCTGTCCACTTAAACTCTTGATTCTCACTCATAGCTTGTTCAAATCTAGAATCTACTTTATATCTTTCAATATCAGCTTCATCTGTTTCAATATCTGCATAGAGTTCATTAGCTTTATTCTGATAGGACTTTAAGTCTGCTTCTTGCTTTTCTCTGATATCAGAAATATTGCTCATATCAGGAGATACACCTAGAGACATTAATGCTTCTCTAGTGTTATACAAGTTACTATCTATATTGCTCAATTCATTCTGAATCTGTGATATCTCAGTGTCATCTTGTGAAACTGCTAAATGGTTTAGCAAGTTATTTCTTTGACTCACTAAACCATTATAAGTTTCAAACAAATTAATGTTCGATTTAATTCTATCCATCTGTGGTAATACTTCACGTCTAAGTATACCCTGAGTATTAGCCAATTGTGCTTCGTTCATAGCACGTAAAGAAGCTGCCACAGAGTTAGTTATTAAATCATATGTACTAAGATTATTACGAGATTCGTCTAATGTGTCATCAGTATCTAGAGCTGGCTTATAAGAATCTTTCTGATAACTAGCAAGATCTCTAAGTATTTCATGAGGACTAATAGTACTACCTACTTCAGGGTTTACAGTACCGTTAGAAGCACCTAAATAATCTTCATAATTCTTCTTGCGAAGCTCTATTGCCAATGGAACACCACTGTTGTTTTTAGTTTTCTCCATAGATCAAATCTTCATTACTTTGTCTATAATTTATATTACCTTTAGAACCTAATTTGCTATATTGGAACTCTTCAAGATTTGCTCTTTCTCTTGTTTGTTCATTATTGAGTACCCCTTTCATAACCGGTATCTCAATGTATACCCCATTATATTGAGTTTCATGACCAGGTGCAAATGTACCATCATCTGCAATTCTCACACTCTTAATATCAGCAATTCTGCCATTATAGTTAGGTATCTTACCATTTAGACTATTTACAAACTTTTGGAAGTCTTCATTCTTTATAATATCTTCAGATGTATCGTCCCCAAAGAAACCAGTATCAAAGTAGTCTTTATAGATGTCTTTATTGTTTAAGAAATAATCTACTGGTATATATGCTTTATATTCCTGAGTATATGATTCATTACCGGGAAGACCGTTCTCAAGTAATACTTTACTGGTAGGAGTAATACCCATATTGGGTATATTATTATTAATGAGATCCTGTTCAAACTTAGTTCTAGCTGAACTCCAATTAGCACTATTAACAGGTACACCCATCTTAGCATTAACATACTGCTCTTGTGTCATCATACCAAATATATTATTACCAGAGTAAATAGGACTACCATTGATACCCTTTACTACTGAATTCTTATCAAGCTCAGCATCGTTGATAAAGTTAGCTTGAGAACCTATATCTGTTGATAATTCTTCCCATACTGTCTTAGCAGTTTTGTTACGGTTTAACGGTAATTGTTTACCGCTTTCTGTAACTCTATCTACATAGGCTTTTTGCCATTTACTACCAGGTGTAAATGTCTTTTGAGCTCTTTCAAATTGAGAATTATATTTTATGGTTACACCATCTTCAGTTTTGACTGTGCCTGGTTTACTTAGCAGTGTAGAAGCAAGTTTAGTAGAGAATTGAACTGGCATAGTCTCTTCTCCAGATGCTTTCTTTGTAGCAGTAGCTCTAGCTGTAATTAAAGAGAAAGGATTAACCTCTCTAGTAGGTCTAATAGTTCTATCAATATTAGATTCTACAATAGAATCTCTTAGCCACTGAATTGCTTCAGCATCACTTGCTCCTGTATTTCTCTTATAAACTTCCATATGCTTTTGAGCTTCTGGAGTGTTTACTATATCGTTCAGGTGAGCATCTGCTACTTTCTCAATATCACCGCGTGTATTACCGAAATAATCGTAATTACCATCTGTATATAAAAAACCCTTCTGTAATTTAGCATAATAAGGATCTGCTAATTCTCTAATATCTTTATATGCTAAAGGAGCAATATCGTTGAAAATACCTGATTTTGTACTATCATAGTTTGCAAAGTCTACATTATGCCACATCTCATTAAATTTACCAGCAGCAGCTAACTGTTGATTAAACTTCATTCTCTGCTCCATTCCTTCTTTACTCTGAAGTAATGTAGATAATTTAAGTCTATCTACATTATTAATAATAGAGTTAATCTGAGCTCTACCTTCTGGAGTCTTAAGTAAATCAATATTCTGAGACAATTTATCGACAATTGGTTTAGCTTTACCAAGAGTTTCATCATACCAGGTTTGCATATCCTTTAAAGAAGGAGATCTGAAGTCAGACCATTTATCTAACGCTCCAGATAAGTCTGAAATAGCTTTATCTACTCTAGCGTTTGCATCCTTGCCAAGTGTATACAGTTGTTGGAAAGGTAGTGGAGCATATGTATCTATAAACTGAGCTTGTGCTGGATTGTCATATCTATTAACCATTTTTCTTACCCTTTCTATTATTGTAATACATATTATCCGTATCTGCTATTAATTCACCAGGGTTACCGTATGCTAAGAAATTTCTTAAATAAGGATAGATCATAGCGTCTCTAGCAGCTTCATTACGCATCTTTTCTTTAGTCTGAGACCATTGACCCAATTGACCAGCAGCAGTAGCACCAAAGTTTCTTGCAGCAGCTCTATTACGAGCATTTAAGTCATTAGTAAGTACAGTATTCTGTATATATTGTTGACCTAAATTGTTCATCATATTTGCGTATTCACCCAAGTATTGATTATTTGCATTATCCCTATTGGCATATACTGAAGTATTCTGAGCATATTCCCCAGTAGCTAATTGATTTCCATATGCTAAATTCATACCAGTATTAGGATTAAGTCTAGCCATGTTGTTACGAGCAATTGCTCTAGATCTTCTATTAGCCGCAAGAGTAGGCTCTATGTTAAGTCTACGACTAGCCATTGCTCTATTAATAGCCCCAGAGTAAGGATTAAGGACTTGGTCTTCTGTTTCAGGTCTACGTCTACTTTGAATCCAATTATACAGTATAGGAGATAAACCAGACAGACTGCCAAAGTTAGATGAAGACTTACTAGGTGTTTTAATCTCATCTGGTGTTAATGTGGGATTAAAATCTTCAATATTTAGCAACGGAGCATAAATAGGATCAGATGCTAAAGATGGATTGAAATCTTCAATATCCAGTAAAGGAGCTTGATTAAGAGAGTTAGTGGCTTTAGCAGACTTACTTGCTGGAGTATGTTTCCTAACAGATTTAACCTTTGTTATAGGTGCTGCATCAGGAAATGGTACTTCAGGCAAATCGTATATAGGTTCATTTACACCTACAGGAATTGTTTCACCAGTAATAGCATCAACACTATTATCTACTGGATCATTATTATATACATAAGTTCTACCAGGTGCTGGACCAGATTTAGGTACAAGGTTTTCTGTCCAATTAATCCCATTCAAGTAATTCATTACTGGAGCATCCCAATTAGAGTTCTTAGTTGCGCCTAAACCAGCTTTATTACCTGTGTTATTAAAAGCATTTGTAAGAGCACTATTAACTGCTGTACCTTGTACTGGAGAGGTTAAAAAATTAGCAATAGATTTGCCTAATCGTCTAGTCCAATCACCTTTACCATCTGCATATGCAGGTATTCCTTTTACTTTAGGCTTAATACCTTTCTTAGCTTTAACTGCTTCTTGCTCTGTAAGCAATTTTTCATACATTGCATTTGCATTTCTTTTATTTAACATATCAGTATTCTTAGCAAATATGTCATTACCTTTACTCTTTTTCGTCATTTTAGTAAGTTTTTCACCTTCTTGTGCAAATGTTCTATTTGTACCAGGTCTCTTAATTCTATCAGATAAAACAGATTCAAGATTAGAAGCATCTATTAAATGATTGTCTGTACCTGGTTTACTATTAGGTACTTGTTCAATATTACCAAAGTCATCTCTTATTACTTCATTATTATCTACATAAGCTAAATCTGGTAATATACCACCGTTTTCAAAAGTATAAGCTAAAGAATTATCATCCCAATATTTTTGTTCAAGTGTGGCTGCGTTACCTTTTCCCATTGCTATTTCTTTAGCATTTGCTTTAATACGCTTCTGTTTATTAATTGCATTCTTTCTAAAGATACTTGATACAAGGTTGCCAACACCACCTACAACTCCACCTACAGCTGTACCAATACCAGGAAGAATAGCAGAGCCTACAGAAGCACCTTTGGCAGCACCCCCTAGAGTACTGCCAGCAATATCTGCACCAGATCCTTCTTCTGTAAAGCCTTGTAAACCAGCTCCCAATATAGAAGCAACCTCTAAACCTTGATCTATACCAAAAGCATAAGCTGGAACTTTCTTTTTATTTATTTTCTTTTTCATATTATATCAATGAATATCTGTATGCTGTACTAATATAAGGAACTTTAAACGTATTACCACCATTACAATCATACTTATAATGACAGATTAAATATTTCCCTTTCATTCTATCTCTATAGGATTTGTTTACTAATTCTTCCGCTTCATTTAATTCTCTACTACTGCGAGGGATACAGAATTTATAAGTATCTTCTCTATAATCTATATCATCCTGAGTAAGAGTAAAACTAGTTTGTCTTTTAGTTTCAAAGTAGATGTTATCAAAGTTAGTATCGTAAGTAAAGTCACCACCATATTCAACATTATCGAATGTTTTAGTTTGAGGGTACTTATCATTTACTATAAATCTAACATAAGATACTTTATCTTTACCTGTAAACATATCTAATTCATTACCTGAATTATACTTATATACAGCTAAATTCTTGTATATCATTAATTTATCTGTAAATTCAGCATACCAATCAGGTCTATAAGTATAGAATGAAGTAAAAGCTCCAACTTGTTCATTAAATACCAAAGTCTTATCTTCTAGAGTAAGAAGAACTTCATTGTATTTCTTATCATATACAGATATAGGATCATTTGTAATTATATCCTTATTATCGTGTAAATAAGATTGTACACCTTTTAATTTAGATACAGTACGTAATTGATTATCAAAACCACATATTTCATTTCTATCAGCATCATACCAATATACTGTACTATCTGATTGTGTTGCAGTTCTTAATTGATTCTCTTTAGAACCATTCTTAGTAGTAAAGTAATCAAACCTAGTTAATACACCCCCTGTACCTAACGTAAGTGCACCTGCATTATTATCTTGGATAAGAGAACGTTCATTTACAGCAAGTGTGCCAAAAGCGTCAGTTTGCCAGAACAACAAGTTATTCTTAAACAGCTTTAAGTTATTTATAGAACCAAATCTAGTATCAACGTCTAAGTAATTAGCAACCCTAAATTTAGTCCACGAATCGGTTACTTCTAAGTTAGTCTTAGGTTCTGAGTTCATTACTCTGGTGTCTGTATGTAAATTATCTATACTATAGATTGATTTACTAACATAGTTTTTAGCTCTAGGTTGAGCAGAATAAGCATCATTATAAGCATATAATGGCGTATTCTGAACATATATAGAACCTACTTGTACTATATCATTCTCTACAAAGTGATTTGCATAGCCTGTACCAGACTCATAAGTCTTAGCTGTACCTACGGTATCCGTTCTCAATGAGAGATTAATAGAAGATTCTAACGGTATATAAGCACCATTATATGCTCTAATTCTTTCATTATCTGGTTGTTCATAATTATCACTAGCATTGTGGTATGCAAACATACAATTAGCATAATCTAATACACCAACATATGTATCGCCACCGAATACATTTACTTTAGTATTACTGTTGTCTTTTACACTAATATAAGATCCTGTACTAATGTATACAGAGTTTTGTCTTGTAGCATAGCTATTACCACCATAAGGTGTTACAGACTGTTTTAAATTAGCAATGAGGATTGTATTAGCACTTTCAGGTCCAGCAGCTAATTCTGGTACTTCACCAACCATAGTATTACGAGAAATCATATCCGTACTCTGAAATATTGCACATACCCCATGAGGTCCAACTTTCCTAACGTTGTTATCATCATAATCACTAGCCTTAGATGTATCTCCGTATACCCAGTTATAGTATACCATGCTACCTACATTGGTAGCTTTAGTTCTCCATGCATCGTCATCTAAGTCAAATGGTTCTGTATTAGTAGCAATTGTAATGTCCTGAATTGATGCAGAATTATAACCACCTGTAGTAATTTTATTGTAATACTTAGCTAAAGTAGCATCATACCATGATTCTGCACCCATATAGATTGCATTGTTTGCAGTAGACTGTTTTATAGAATCACCTATAGCCGTAACCGAAGTATAAGCCCAACCGCTATTCTTAGCCCAACTAGTACCAGTATTCGAGGTTATATTCTTTAAATCATGTTTTGAAGCTTTTGCCCCAACCAATACTTTGACTTTATCACCTTTGGGTACAACCTTATCATTCGCAGGAGTACCGTTACCCATAGATTCATCAGGAGATATTGAAGATCTTAGTCTATATACACCTTTAATCTCTGTAGCTCTGCCTGTTACTTCAGATGCATTTGTTCTATTGACACATATTTCTGGTGAAATAAATAAGAAATATTCATTAGCATTCTGACTACTAAAGTCAAAAGCATGTGCATATTTATTATTTTGTGACACCATACCGTGAGAAGTAGAATAAGTAAGATATGGAAACGCAGTTAATTGATTTGTATTATCATAATTACAAACACAACTAACAGCTCCTTGCATCAATATTGTTCTATCTGAAATAGTTCTTTCACATCTTACAATCTCATAACCAGTAATCTTCTTACTTTGGATCAAATCACTTGGTATATTAATTGTGAATTGTACACCTAATGGATGTGTAACTACTTCTAGACTATTAGTAGTACTACCACCAATATCTACTCGCATACCAGAAGTAAAGATGTTGTAACCAGGTGCACTAGCTTTAGGCATTCTTATATCCGCAATCCAGTGTGCAGAGGATGCTACATTTTCTTCATTGTAGAATACAATAGCAAAACGATATATTTCATCTCTCATGTAACTCCTTGCCATTGATTCTACTTCACTATTACTATAGTTTAATACTTTAGCAGTAGCATCAGCAAAAGATAAAGACCCTGCATCTGACCAGGAACCATCTTCCTCAATGTTATATAAATCTAGAGTAGATGTAGAGCGTGCTTTAGAGTTTAATGAGAAAGAATCTTCAGCATAACCTGTCCTAGATGTAGGGGCATCACTTTCAATTAGATTTGTTTTTATAAACCTATATGAAATATTTTTACCTATACCACCATATACATACTTACCTGTAGCATCTGGAGCATATAAATACTGACTAGTATCATCATAGTTTGCAGGACAAATACAGTCGTGATTAGTTGGTATATCTTTAGTACTTATTTCTGAAGTAGAGAATGTTATAGAATCTTGTCCAGATGTAGAAGTTAATAATATTTGACCATTCTTATTACATCTATATGCTCTAGCATCAAATTCATCATCACTAATATCCCAAGTCTGTTCAGTGATATTAGCCGCAAATAACATATTGTCTTTAGATTCTATTACTTTGGGAGTAAACAAATAAGTACTTAAACCATTGAATTCTTCTAGAGTAAGCTCATCAATAACTGAACCACCTTTATCTTCATAAACTAGAGTATTATTCGAAATACTTATTTCATCTATCACTGTGATTACTGGTTCTGCAGTATTACTAGAGTAATATATAGAAATTATTCTAGCTCTACTAAAAGAATTAGTATCCACAGTAGTCTGTAGCTTAATGGATCTGTTGGTAGTCTCTTCTTTAGAACTACCATAGATATCTTGGCTATTAGTATTTTCTAAACTTCTAGATACTGTAATAATTGGAGATAAAACAGATATAGACGTTTCAGATGTTCTGGGATTAAATAGTTGATAGCAATATTGATACTTACCGGCTTTCAATCCACCTGTACCTAAACCTTTAAAGAATAAAGGTGGTAATTGACTCTTTGGTGATATGTTTAAAGAGTCTACATTAAGATTAGGATGAGTTGTGGCTACATTTAATACTCTAATCTGATGTACTCCATCACACCAATATATTTTAACTAAATCGTCAGATTCCCATTTACAAACACTACTAACGGCATAATGACCATCTATAATAGGAATATCCAATGCTACATTGGATGCTACTGTAGTCACTATAGGTTCAGTTTCAGATGCACCAAAATCGTATCTATAGATATTGAAGTTACTACCTTTCTTAGTAAACACAATTGCCCAATCCCTAATTGTATTTGTATGGACTATTGTTTCACCATTCAATGTCAATGTAGGATTGAGCTTACGTACGCCTTCAATATTCTGCATTACTCCAGTAGAACTATTATCATTGGCAATAATACGTATATTTTCTGCCCACTGATATTGCCCTGAGTCTATAACTGAATAGTCTAGATCACAGTTCATTCCTTTCTGGAAAGTATTTGTTTGTCTTTGTGCATTCATTATCTATTAGCATTATAAATGTGTTGTATTGAACCAGTATGACTATAGAAGGAACTGTGATCATGATACTCTGGATAGATCTTATTCCATGTATGTTTGATAGACTCCATCTCATCTTCATTAGGAAGCATTGCTTCTGCATATGCCTGTTTACAGTAGTAGTTCCAGGAGTTTCTCATATTTGCATACATACGTTCGTTCCATTCTCCTCTTATATATTTCTGAAAAGCAATCTTCTGAGTAATATACCAATATATTGCTTCCAAGTAAGAGATATTATCTGGTACCATAGGATAGCCATCCTCATCAGTAATAATAGCACTGTAAGACAGCTTTAAATAACCACAAGGAACATTCGTCATAATGTAACCAGGTTTAATACTGTATTGTAAATCCCAGTTAGGATTAACGCTAGTATTACCTCTAATATAGTCAATATTAACAGTATGAGTATTTATAAGATTACGTAAGATAGTCTTCATATTCTCATTGGTATTTAGCATTTCTAATGCTTCTGTTTTATCTATGTTACCGTATAAGTCTACTACTAAATCTACTAATACTTCATCTTTAACTAGCATTTCGGGTTTATCACAGCATTTCTTGCAGTCTTCACAACCCCAAGCAGCAAATGAACCTGTGGCTTTCCTCATAGGAAACCAAGGTCCATCACAATTAAAAGAGT
>OGKW01000074.1_pt1 | contig 95991 bp, 68 predicted proteins | sample 1572601 | NCBI WGS metagenome assembly OGKW01 (sample SAMEA2581875, study PRJEB24529) | metagenome | biome: Human gut stool | place: China | collected 2011
CTTTGCCATGCCTCCGGTGGTACGGCTTACGGGATTGGGCATACGGCAAGTACCTAAAAATGTAATAGAGGCTGCCCGATCGTTCGGGGCTACTCCCCGCCAATTACTTTTCAAGGTGCAGTTGCCTTTGGCCTTACCCACCATATTGACCGGCATTAACCAGACTATCATGATGGCACTTTCCATGGTAGTGGTGTCTGCCATGATTTCAGCCGGTGGCTTGGGAGAGGTGGTACTGAAAGGCATCACACAAATGAAAATCGGACTCGGCTTTGAAGGCGGCATTGCCGTTGTGATACTGGCTATTATTTTAGACCGTATTACTCAGGGCATCGCCCAAAGGAAATAATCATCATATTTAACACAATAGATTTATGAAAACATCCAGATATATTGCAATCATTATCAGTAGTTTCCTGATGGCTTCGTGTGTCATCAACCCCAATAAAATAAGCATCGCTTATCCCAACTGGGCGGAAGGTATAGCAGTGACCCACTTAGCCCGTGAAATTCTCGTGGAGCAGGGTTTTCAAGTTGAATTGCTTAATGCGGACATCGCCCCCATATTTACCTCACTTGCGCGTGGAAAGACGGACGTGTTTCTTGACAGTTGGCTTCCCGTTACGCATGAGCCCTATTTCGAAAAGTATCAAGGAAAATTTGAAATATTGGGGCAAGTGTTCGACAGTGCCCGTATCGGTCTTGTAGTACCGGCTTATGTCCCCATTAACAGCATAGAGGAACTGCCGGAGTTTACCGAACGTTTCAAACAAGAAATTGTAGGCATTGATGCAGGCACGGGTATCATGAAATGTACGGAGGCGGCCATACCTGCTTACGATCTGGATTATAAGTTGATGATTTCAAGCGGTCCGGCCATGACCGCACTTCTTGACAAGGCCATTAAAAAGAAGGAATGGATTGTAGTAACCGGGTGGACACCCCATTGGATGTTCGACCGTTACGAACTCAAAGTATTGGACGACCCGAAAAAAATCTATGGAACTTCGGAACATATCCGCGCGATTGCCCGTACCGGATTCAGCAAGGAACATCCATTCGCTGCTGAATTATTGGGAAACATTCATCTTACAGACCGGCAGATCAGTTCGTTGATGAGTGCCATTGAGCAGACAAGGGGAACGGAACGCGAAGCTGTAAGGGAATGGATAAAACAAAACAGAGCTTTAGTGGACAGTTGGATACCCAAAGACAAGGAAACGAAAATGTATAAATACGATTACCGAAGATTAAGAGTGTAGATGAAAAAAAAGATATATTTATTGATGGCTATTTTGATGGCCGGATGGATAATCCCAGTCGAGGCAAAAGCTCCCGATAGCAGTACAAAAGAGAAACCTGCATTTAAAATAGGTGGAGCACTTCGCTTCAATTACAATTATTCGGACTGGAAATCGGGGTGCCGAAAACGTGGCGGAGATTTCGGGTTTGATGTATTTCGGTTGAATGTAGATGCTTCCTGCCGTAAATTCCTACTTTCAGCCGACTATCGTTTTTATCCTTCTTCTTCGGGAGGAGGAATGTTGAGACAAGGTTGGTTAGGGTATCAGTTTAATGAAAACCACCAACTACAAATGGGGCTTGTCACGGTGCCGTTCGGCATTTTGCCCTATACGGCAAACAACTATTTTTTCAATATCCAATATTATGTGGGACTGGAAGACGATGCAGATATGGGGTTGAAATACATTTTCCGTAACCGGCAATGGGAAGTGCAGGCTGCTTTCTTCAAAAATTCAGGATTGACAGACTTCGGAGACAAATCCGAACTGACAGCCGACCGATATTCATACGACATTGCAGGAGACCATAAAGAGGTGAATCAAGGTAACATTCATGCCGCTTACCGTTGGGGGAATAAATGGAAACATCAAGCGGGTGCTTCCATTTTGGCGGGTGGAGTCTATAATCTCAACAGTGGGTCAATGGGGCACCGATGGGCTGCCACACTGCATTATGTGCTTGATTACAAGCGTTGGAATTTCAAAGCGCAGTGCGCCACCTACAACATCCACCTGACGGGCGAAGCAACGGATACCCGTCATCAAGTCACTATGGCGGCTTTTGGGGCAACTTACCAAGTGGCATCCAAAGCGGACATTTATTCTGTGGCATTGGCTTATCACATTCCTATCCGAAAGGGTTTTCTGGATGAGATATGCCTTTACAATGATTTCAGTTTATTGCATAAACGTGTTAGAGGATATACAGACAGTTTTCAGAACGTGACTGGCTGTTCACTTTCAATGGGACCGGTGTTTGTCTATGTTGATTATGCTGTCGGGCACAACCACGCATGGATAGGAAACGATTGGAACAACGCTTTTGCACAAAGTTCTGATAATGCGACCAATGTTCGACTCAACATAAATATGGGATACTATTTTTAATAAAAACTTTAAAACACATAGGTAATGAATATGATTTTAGAAATAACACTCAGGCTTTTTGTGGCTCTTTTACTGGGAGGAGTCATTGGAATAGAACGGGAATACCGTTCAAAAGAGGCCGGTTTCCGTACACATTTTCTTGTGGCATTGGGTAGTGCCCTCTTTTGTGTTGTGTCACAATATGGGTTTGGTTTTGATTTGAAAGATTCATCACGAGTAGCGGCACAAGTGGTATCTGGCATTGGCTTTCTTGGAGCCGGAACCATTATTTTCCAAAAGAATGTGGTACGTGGTCTTACTACGGCAGCCGGATTATGGGTGACAGCTGCCATCGGACTGGCTTGCGGAACAGGAATGTATATTGCAGCCGCCATTGCTACTGCAATAGTGCTTTTCGGTCTTGAAGTAATGAATTCTTTTATTCCTACTTTCGGTACTACCACGGTACAACTCACTTTCACCGCTTCCACAAAGGAAAGCGTGAAACGGGTAGTGGATCAGATAAAGGATGATTGCATCGAACTCTATTCTTATGAACTGCGTGACCGTCGTACTTCACAAGGTGAAATCTTCGAGGCTAACATTGAGATGAAAGTTAAACGTGGTAATCACAACGAACGCCTTATCGATTATATGGATGAATTTGATGATGTGACTATAGCAAGCTTTGAATAAATTACAATTTACCTTCTCATTGAAAACCCCCTCCTTTGCTGTTGGTCATACTGTCCCTCCACCACGTTATCCACTTCCCGCCTGGCTTTGATTTGCTCTCGGTTATCCAATTTGCCTTTCTGCGTGGCTGTGATATACAGGAAATCCCCAGCAGCTTGGTGCGACTGTTTGTCGTCACCGAACAGGTTAAGGGCACTCTTGATGTCCGACACCTGTTCCGCATCGAAACGAGGCTTGTAATAATCCCTTGCCAAACGGATGATACCGTTTACCGCCTTGCGGAAGATGTCGCTTGTTTTGAGCAAGAGGAAACTGAGACTGCCGATAATTTGATTCTGCCACGAAATGTGGTTTTTGAACCTCGCCGTTTCCTCTGTATGTGCCGCCTCCTTACGGTTGAGTTCGGACTGGTGCTTGGCTTCCAGCTTCATCAGTTCACGGTAGTGGTCGCTCTGTATGGTTTGGATTCTGCCCTGCAACTGCTCGATGGTATCCTCATGCGTGGAAATCTCATGGCGCAAGCCCTCTATTTCGCATTTTAGGGACTTTGACTTGCCCGTAGCCCAACCGACAGCGGCATCAAGAAGTTCACTGCCTTTCTCCCTGTTCAGTTTGGAGCGTTTTTCTTTGATAGCCCTGTCAAGGTCTTCACTCTGGCGTTCCTTTTGATTGGCAGTCTCGATAAGAGAGTTGGTTCTGTTTTCCGCCTCCTGCATTTTCTGATTGGTCATTTCCAACTGATACTCCCGATACTGCCTTGTGGCATCAAGGCGGCTCATCTCCTCTTTCTGCTTCTCAATGATGAAATCGTTACGCTCCAGATGCTCCTTGCCTGTCTCGGCTTTGGACTGCCCACGTTTCATCGAGAGAATATCAGATGCCAAAGTCTGCATTTCCATCATGTCATTGTCGTTGAGCTTTTGGCTCTTTCCCGTGTCGTGGTTCATCCAGTCGAATACAATGTGTGCGTGGTAGTTCGGCTTGAACCATTTTTCACCTACTTGGAAACTCTCCTTGTCCTCCACTTCAGGCTGTCCGCTCAGCCAATGCCCCTCGTCCTTGTGCAGGAAAATTTGAAGCGGAGTGATGCCCCAGCGTTTTTGACACTCCTCGCCAAATTTCTTCACATCTGCCAGTGTGGTGTCCGGTTTGATAAGCAAAACACCCTCACGGATGGGTGAGCATCCTGCCACTTTGATGATTTTTCCGTTCTTGCCTTTGCGCTCCCGCTCTTTTTCCTGCATGGCACGACCCGTCTTTTCCTTTACCATCCGTTTTATGTTGTCGTAGTGCGTTTGCAGGTCTGGGTTGCCTAAGTTCGGGTTTATCCACTGCTCGTTGTCGGCAGAGAGTTCGGGCACGATATAGATTTTGGATGTACCGATATTACGCATATACTCGGCAGTCCTTCGGTTATGAGCCTCGCTTGACTTGGTGTTGCAAGGCTTGATATGTATGCTTGATTTTGTTGCCATTTTCTTAGAATTTGATTTGTTGATGAAATTATTTTTCCGCTGTCCGCTCATAACCGCAATGGGTTATTAGGGCATCGCCTTAATCGGAGGGTGCAGGGAGAGGGTCACTTCCTGCTCCGGGTTCTTAGGGGTGGAAGCCTCTGAGCGGAGTTTCCAAAGAGAGGGTCACTCTTTGGTCGGGTTGCATAGGGCTGACAGCCCTTGCCGGGTTCTCAGGGCAGCGTCATGAGTGGGACGGGGCAAAGCCCAGCCCCTCGGGAGAGCCCACAACTACGAAAGCGAAGCGTGTAGTTATAGTGGGCTATATCAAGGGCAAGCCCTTGTCCGTTCACCACAGCCTTTGGCTTCCGCTCTCCTGCCGTCAGGGAGGGTTTCAGTCACTGCTTCCGATTGGACTTGCACCGACCAGTACAAGGTCTAAATCGTCTACCAGCTTTTGCAGGACGGGGTTCTTCTCTATCATCCGTTGGAGGATTCTTTCTGCTTCTACCAAGTGGTTGGCTGTGCACATGAGTTTGCACTCCTGTATCTGGTAGATAATCCAGTCGGCTATGTCTATGTGGTCAGCCTTTTGTTCCGGTGTGGCGTTCCTTTCGATGATGTCAGATACAATACCCTGCAAAATGTCATGCTCCCGGCACGTTGTTTCCACTCTGCATATCCGTCCGCATCGGGAAAGAGAAGCACGGTTCGTTCGGTCAGCGCACGGAGCTTTTCTTCTCTCATTTGGCTTTTGCCTCCTGTCGCCAGCCATACATAGCCGGGGAAGATAGCCGAACCTATGACGGCACTCTTTTCGGATTCCACCAATACTACCACCTTGCCGGGGTTGCTTTTTAGCAGATGTTCCCCGAAAAGACATTGGGAGAGCTGCCACTCCTCCGGCAAAATCTGTTGCTTTTTCAGTATGCTGTGTATCCAGTTCACTGCCGATGTCAGCCCTCCTTTGATACGGTGTCCGTCTTCGGGATTGTAATGCATTACCTTGCCTGTACGTACCTTGTTGTTGCGGTCTATCTGCCAGAAGATGACAGCCCCGTCACGGGTAGCCCCCAAACGGTATTCTTCCAACAACCGGGTCAATACTTCTCTTGCCTTGCTGCCGTAATAGGCGGTAAGGAGCGTGGAAAGGAAACGGAAGAAGTTGCTGTGAACGCTTTTCGATTTCTCCACATAATGGGATGGTATGTAACCTACGGCACTCGGCTGTGATACCTGTCTGGGCTTTTGTTCCACTCTTTGCCCACCAAAAGAGAAATCCTTTGTTGTACGACATTCGGGATGATCCTGAAAGTATTGCTTGGGGGTGTAGTGATACCCACAACCGCTTTCATGATTACATCTGCCGACCGTTGGGTGAAGAGGTATGTTCTGCTCATCTACATAATAGGCAAAGGAATGTCTGTCGCCACAATTCGGGCAAATGTGCCGTGTAGCCGTTCCTTTATATCTCTGTAACGAATAGTTGCTCATTGTCTGCCTCCTTTCTTTTTCCGTTGGTTATTGTGCTGTCCCGTCCTGTCCCACTGTCCCGGCTCACAGGGCGTGGGACAGTGGGACACCTTGGGACACTTGGAATGTTTTGAGAAATAACGCTTCTGTTTGCAGGGTTGCTTATCCCGTAAATGAAGCTATTACCTTTTATAACGGTATGTGTAATAAGACCTTTCATAGCTTATCCTCTGTATTATCATTTCCTGTAAACAGTTCCGCTTGCATTACTTCCTTGATTGTCCCGACTGTCCCATCCTGTCCCGTTGTCCCACTTGCCGTGGGTTGGGACGGTGGGACACTTGGGACAGCCGTCTTATCGCTATCCTTGTTGCGCTGGATAATCCGGCTGACTGTGGATTTGCCGCAATTCACCTGTGAGGCTATCTCCCTTACTGACCTGCCCGATTGGGACAGTTGTAATATCAGGCAGTCCCTTTGGCTCGATTCATTTTCGCCCAACTTTTTCAGATGTTCCTTTTCCGTGGAATATCCCCTATGTACGAACTGTAGGAAGGCATCCACCTTTTCAATCTCATAGATGATTACATTGTCAGCATCGTATGAGTATGTACCGTAGCGAACTTTCAACTGCTTCACATAACGAAGCCCGCCATCCTGCGCACTCTTGCCGATGGCAAAAACACTGTCAAAGAAGTTGTATAGCCGCTTGCTTCCTGCAAGGTCGTTGGAGGTGATAGGACAGTCCAAGGAGCGTTTGGGCGTATGAGCCAACACGAGGATGGACAGCTCGTATCTCTTTTTGAGGTTGTTAAGCTGTATCATCAGCCGCCCTGCGGCATCGCCTTTCTCCATGGCGCAGCACAGGTAGGTAAGGTTGTCAACTATGAAAATCTTGCTGGCGGTTTGCAATGCCATCTGCTCAATGCTGCCGATAATGGCTTCCTCAAAATTTTCCTCCAACAACGAGTTGCAGTCAAGCGATACACGGTACAGCCTTTCGGGAAAGGTGTAGAGGTTTCCGTGTTCGTTGGTGTATCGGAGTTGGAACTGCTTGTCGGACAACTCAAAGTCCAGATACAGCACGTTGTCGGTTCGGGCGATGCGGTCGGCTATCTGCACGGCAAGGATGGACTTGCCCACGTTGGAATCGGCAAACAAGCAGGAGAGTTCCCCCTCGTACCAAAAGCTGTCCCACAGCGCACGGGGCGTAGGCAATAACGATGCTTCAAGAATGGTTTGGTTTGCCGTCTTGATATTCATCATGCCTACACTGTCGGGCATACCGTTATGCGCTTGGGATGCTTTTGTGAGGTCGCCACGTATCAGGTTGATATAGTTCTTATCCTCTTCCATATCATTCACCAGTTACGTGGGTTGGGCTTGCGACGGTGGGAAGAGGATAAGGACTTGTTCAGTTCCTCGTCTGACAACGGTATGGGATTCTTTCGGGCGGTTTCCAGCCACTTGTCCAGTTCGTCACGGTAAAGGCAATAGCGTTTGCCGGGCTTGGTGGCAGGGATTGTCCCTTCTGACAGTTTCATGTAGAGCGTACCCTTAGGGATACCTAAATACTCTGCTGCCTCGTCCACAGACATGGGCACGTGGGTGTCCACCGTTTTGGCATTGTTCACACTGCGCTGCTCGGCGAGCAGGCTTTTCAGGCTCATCACTTCGTCTCGAAGCTGAGCGACAACCTCGGGGAGGTCGTTGAAGGTAAGAATTGATTTTTCCATTCGCGTACTCGTCTCTTTTGTAAGACTTGGCGCAAAGGACTGAAATGATATATCCGTGAATATCTCCACGACACGTCATTGCAAAATAATTCCCGAATAATTAAGCCCAGCCATAAATGACGGGTAAAATTACTCGGGAAACGATGTAAAACAGGCGGTTATGAGTTACCGGATGGTTGTCGTTGGTGTCGTGATTATCCTAATTCCGCACATAATCCTCGGGATAGTGGAAATCAAGTTTGCCGTTTTCGGGTTCATCAATGGGAATTTCCGTCTTTAACGGCTCTACCTTGAAATTCTTGATGGTTGATAAGTCTGTATCAGCAAACGATTTCGGGAAAAGGGCTTTGATGAACTTGGCACGGTTATCCCCATTGTAGTATCTCTTGTACAGGAAACGCTCAGAGATATTCCATACGAAGTGACGGAGTGGAATGTTGTTGATGTCTTTGGTAAACGGTCTTTGTATGGGCTTCGGGGTATAAGTGTTAAGATTCATCCATTTGTCCACCTCAGTACAGATGTGGTTCACGGTTTCTTGGTCGGCAATGCGAGGCAGGTAATAATGGCAATACTCCATGACCATGCGGATGCGCTCTTCCTTTTCCCGTTGCTCTCTGCTTGCGTAATTGGCACGGTTCTTTTCGTGAAGATCCGGGGCGATAGTAAGCTCTATCGGTTGTGTTTGGATAAGTGTCTCTTCTTTTGTCGGGGATGATTCGGGTACAGGCTCAGGGACTGATGTAGGTCCAGGCACAGATGTGGCTTCTTCAAGTGTATTTTGTGACAGTTCTTCCTGCACCTCTATGGCTTCGGCAATCGTTTCTTTCTTGCCGAACTTGATTTTGTAGATTTCGTATGTATCAAAGATAAGTGTCTGAAAGGAGAGATAGAGCAACCATCCCAACAGGTTACAGCATACGAATACTATCCACCTGACAAAGTTGTCTTGGTTGAAGCTGTCCGCTATTACCAGCGTGGCAATGGAAGATATTAGGACGATGGCGAAGCCGACAAAGCCCAAGATGATGTATTTGTCCTTGATTGATGATTCCATATTTCGTTGAGAGATTGAATGTTCCTGTATTATTTTGTGCAAAGTTAATGCTATTTTTCCCAATTACTGCCCGTTATTTGCGGTTAGAACGGTCTTTTTCAATGTATTTCACGAAATGTCATCATATCATACTCTGTTTCATACTCTGAGGGGCTTATAAATGGTGGCATCAAGCCAAAAACATAGAGGGGCGATTATAGCCTTGTAGCCATAACCGCCCCTCTGAATACCTGTCAATGTGAGACATTTATGCCTCCTTGCGCTTCAAGGTTATCTTGTCCACCACCTGACACATCTGCTGCGCTGCTATCTTGGAATAGATTTGTGTGGTGGTAATGTTCTTATGTCCGAGATAGGCTTGGATGACAGCCATGTCCGTTCCCATTTCCACGTGCAGGCTTCCGAAGCTGTGGCGGGTACAGTGAAAGGTGATTTTCTTGGTTATCCCTGCTGCCGTGAGCCACCGTTGGAGTGGTCCTTGCAGCATCTTGTCCTTGAAATCCTCAAAGATAAGTCCCTCGCCCCGTTCTCCCAGCAGTCCATAGGCTTCATCACTGATGGGGTTATGCACTATTTCTTTGGTTTTCTGCATACGGGTGGTAACGAACATCCTGCCGTTGGTGTATGGTTGTATCTGCTGCCACGTGAGCTGTCTGATGTCGCTCTTTCTCAGTCCCGTAAGACAGGCGAAAAGAAAAGCTTTTTTCAAGACCTCCTCCTCACAGGGTGTTTCGGCAAGCCGTATCAGTTCCTCTTGGCTCAAATGCTCCCTGATGGTGGGAATGCACTCGATGCGGTCTAAGAAGCCGTTTGGGTTCTCCTTTATCTTCCTGTCACGGTAGGCGGTGTGCAGCACGGCACGGAAAGTTGACCAATAGCCTGCTGCGGAGTTGATGTGCAGCTTTTGGTTGGTGTGGATGGATTGGGGTGCATCAAGCAGGTATTCCATGAACTTGCGGCACAAATCCACATCCACCTCCTCAAAGGTGCATTTGCCGTTCACGAACCGCTGGAAATGCTTGTATACGTGCTGCCACTTGATATTCTTGCGGTCAGCCAGTCCTTTGAAATAGGCAAGGAAATCGCCCTTCATCTTGGTCTTGTCAAAAAAGCCGTTGTTTTCATTGAAAATGGCTTCGTAGCGCTGGTTGCGCAGGATGACCGCTTTCTTCATCATGCGTGCGTTGAAGTCCCGTTCCTGCTGGTTTGCAGGTTTGGCGAAGATGTAAATTCCTAAGGCTTCACGTGTAATCACTCTCATGGTGACATTGTCACGGTAGCCGGGATAGTAGTCAAGGCATAGTGAATACTGTGTCCCGTTCTTAATCTTGCGCTTACGCAAGGTAACTGTTTTGCATTTACTCATAATAATTATGTTTTAATTGGTTGTATACATTTTGGAGTTGTATCCATGTTTCCGATGGCAAAGGAACAACGTGAAATATCCGTGAATACCTCCACGATACATCATTTTGAAATAATTTTCGATAATCCCGATTTTTCACGATTATTTGTTCCTTTCAGCCATGACACGCTCCACATCTGAGCGCAAAAGCAGGTTTTTCACACCCACCTTTATCTTTTCGATGTGCTTCACCTTGACGATATGGCAGATGTTGGCTGACGAAAGACCATAGATTTGCTGCACCTGCTCAACGGTATAGTAGCGTTCATCGTTCACAAGGTCAGTTCTGCGGAGTTCGTTCAAATGTGATTTGGAGTAATAGGTACGCCCGTACTCTCTTTTAGTGGGTATCTTATGGCGATAGGTGTAGGCACGGAGTGCGGTCGGCTTCATGCCGAACAGTTCCTCCACCTCCTCGGTCAGTAGCCAGTCGGTAATTTCGCTAATATCAACTGCCACACCGAAAAACTCGTCAATATGCTTCTTGCTGTAATAGTTCTTTCCTGCGATACGGCAGATGGGGATATGGTTACGCTTGGCGGAAGTGTAAAGCCATGACTGCTTTACCTTAAAAAGGGACATCACCTCCTCGCCCGAATAGAAGTCCAACACTTCTTCGCTTTCCTTTTCCCTTTTTTCTCTTTTGGCAGGTAAGGAAGATGAAGATGATTTCCTTGGTGTGGAGGTGTTGCCGGGCAGGATGCGGTGATAGGGATTGCCCTCCAACATCTGCTCGATGTCGGCTCTGCGGATGAATGCCATGCGGTTGCTGATGCGTGAGGCTTTCAGCTTGCCGATGGCTACAAGTTTGTAAATGTACTGTCGGGAACAGCCCATGAGGATGGCTGCTTTGGAAAAGGTGAGATACTCCTGATGCTGTATCTCCATCAAGGGTTGGGCGACTTTGAAGAGGTTGTTCTTCTGCATCACTCTGGCTCGTTTGGCTTCTGCCTGACAAGCCTCACTGCAATATCTTTGCATACCGCTTCGGGTTACAAAGGACTTGCCGCAAAAACTGCATTTTCTGGTTGCTTTCATACCGTTTTATCGTTTAATGGTTCATTTCTTCAATCCTATATCTCTGAAATGGTAAACGGATGTGAACGGAAGTCAACCATTGTCGCTTTTCTACACAGTGTGACTGTTTCCGCATATCGGGGCGGTTATTGTCGCTTGTCGTAAACGGTTGTAAACCCTTGTCAACTGTCTGCACGGTGTGACAAAAAACAAGCCCCGCAAATTCTCCACGTCAGAAATACGTCTCAAAAATATGTGGAAATTTGGGAAGCGACAAATGGCAACCGAAAAGTGTTAAATTTTAGAATATGCTGGTAATTAAAGATTTACACTCGGATATTTCTGATTAGTTTTGGTTGTTCTATGGTTATAAATACAAGCACGTTTTCGTCATAAACAACCGACACAGCACAATCCGATGTCGTTTTTTTTGTCAGATTAAGATACAATAACAAATCACCGGATGATCTGAATTCAACATTTGAGGCCAATTGTTTCCCCTGGCTATCAGTTAAATATCCTAATAAATCATCATGAAATTCATATAATTTTTCATCAACAGTACCCACTGTCATGTCATCTTCTGTACAAGAAGAAATAAACAGGCCTCCCAACATCAGGAGAGCCATACATTGCAGTTTTAATAGATTCAGATATTTCATATTCTTCATTTTTGATCTACATTATTGATTTTTCTCCGGTAATTCAAGAGGCTTCCATGTCAAATCCTTATTAGCAGTAAGATTATTTCCACTTGCATAATCAGTTATGCTCATCCCTTGCCCCTCATCAAATTTCCAATAAGCAACTAAACCCTCCGACTTTGGATCCACATAATAAAAATGATTCTTAGCTTGAATTTCCTCCACTGTCAAAACACGATTCCAAATACGGCATTCACAAATATCACCATCCAAATAACGCGCAGCTTCATAAGAATAACCAATCCAGAAACCGCGTCTAAGTTCAGTTTCTTCTTCCACCGGATAAGAGTATCCCCAATTCACCGTGGTACGAATAGTTTTATTCCCATATCCCCTTGACACACCGTCCACAAACATTTCCGACTGCCCGGTATTTCCGTCATAAGTAAAAGCAATATGTACCCATTTCCCCGTTTCTATTGTCCAGTTGGGATTTGTAGCACTAGTGGAAGTCGTAGCAAGCTGAAGCTGATTTCCCGGAAGTCCCTGATCACTGAAACGGAGCAGAAACTTTCCTTCTATTCCCATCAAAGTACTGATTTTATTGTTCAACTCGTCAGCACGTACCAGCGCTTCTACCGTTATTGTTCTCAAGCCATTCAACACACCGGCATGAAGATAATTCGGCTTCAACCTTCTTTCTTTTATATTGGCCACTGTATTGATTAATGCAGCACCTTTAAATACATAATAAACTGTACGTGCGCTTTCCAAAAGTTCCCAATCAGACTCAGCTACAGTTACAGGCAATACATAGACCAAATTACTGTTCAACGCCGTCAAGTCCTTAAAATGCAATACAACATCAGTAGAAACAACACTTCCCTTATTAATTATGACATTCGACTCTTTTACTTCGTAGTAATCCTCCGGCAGCGCAACAGCTGCATCATAATAAATCTCATTATATGTTGTAACCAATGACGGTTCTGCCTTATATACAATATGTATATCACTCTCCACCGGCTGGGGAATGGTAGCCTGAAAAGTCTGCAACATTTCGTCTACACCGGGTTTAAGCAAATGTGTTGCAACCTTTTTGGACACATCTCCGGTAATCACCTTGCTGTCAAAACTCTCGGCATCGTCCTGACAGGATACTACATTTACTGCCAACAGCAATACAAAAAGACTGAAAATTGAGTTATATTTCTTCATATTAAAAACCTCCTTTTATTTAACTGACGGATTAAGCGATGAAATTATTTTCTTGGTATATTTATAGTTTTTATCCGCATAGAAGTAGTCATTTGAGATATTATAAATACCGACACCTCCCACCTGTCTTCCTCCTTGAAGCGATATCGCCCATTCAGCAACGATATCAGCAGCAAGTACACTTCCCAGATATCCGGTTATCTTATCGGAAGTATCCAACGATGGCATAGTAACTACCATTCCCACTGGACTATCATCTACACCTTCCGCCGTTGCAAGAGAATATTCATAAGTAAGCATGTCTTTATTAGTAACTTGTGTTCCCAATACCCAAATCATACCACACTCTTTCAAAAAGGTTTTGAAGTACAGATTCTGAGGTCTTCCTTTGAACGAAACCAGTTTACCTGAATTCCGGATATGCCAATCCTTTATAATTCCAGTAAACATACTCTCATTCATTATATACTCATCTCTTTCTTCCTCAGTCATATGAGTACTTTTCCGTCCTGTATAACTCACACAAATACCATCATAATTATATTTTGGTACAATTTTCAACGCATTCAACAAAGAATCCATCAGGAAATCTTCAAATCTTTCTGATACAGGTTCTACACTCAAAACATCCCCCTGCTTCCTATTATAAGCAACTTTTATAGAATCAAAACTTATGTCATAAATCACTTTCGTACCTTTTTCCATCTGGATTTCTGACATTTCTCTTATTTCCCAATCTGATAAGTTATCTGGACATAGCAAGGACACAACATCAAGACTATCGGGTAAATCAACAAGATGCTGTGCACGACTGACGGACTTCTTCTCGCTATTATCAAACCATGCATACACTTTTTTATGTTCCGTATCGGCTTTGTATTGGCGTAAGTTCTCCAAGTACTTGGTATTTTAATCATTCTCTGTTTAACAATACATTGCAATATTTTCATTTTTAGAAAAAAAAGAGAAAACAGACTAAGTGTTTATTATATCATTATTGTTTTATTAACAGAAGGAGAGAAAGTCGGCACTCTCCTTTATAGAGTTTTAAAAAGTTATAACCATTAAATTAAATGTATGGAAAGCAAACATTCGCTTCGAAAGCCAAAGCTATTTCGAACTTTATTGATTCTCCTGTTTATGGCAGTTCCTTTACAATGGGCTACTGCACAGTTGACCTTATCAACTCCCCGTACAACTTTAGGAGCTGTAATCAAGCAAATTCAGTCACAATCCAAGTATCAGTTTTTCTACAATGACAAACTGTCAACTACTGCTGTGGATCCTCTCAAAGTAAAAGACGCTTCATTGGAGCAAGTCCTGAATAAACTTTTAAACAACAAAAACATTGCCTACAAGATAGATGATAATATAATCTATTTGTCGGAAAAAGAAGATTTGAATTCCAATCAACAGCAAACAAACAAAGAACGCACTATAACAGGGCAGGTATTAGATTCAAAAGGCGAACCATTGATTGGTGTCAGTATTTTGGTTAAAGGCACAACCGATGGTGCTATCACCGATTTGAACGGTAATTACAAAGTTACTACTAAAAGCAATAGCCCTATTATCGTGTATTCTTATATCGGATACAAAACCCAAGAAATTCCATTAAACGGTCAAACTTCTTTGAATATAACGTTAATGGATGACACACAAGTAATTGATGAAGTTGTAGTCACAGCCTTAGGTATCAAACGGGCGACAAAAGCTTTGAGTTATAATGTGCAAGAAGTTAAAAGCGACGAACTCCTCACCAATAAAGACGCCAACTTCATCAACGCTTTGTCCGGTAAAGTAGCAGGCGTCACAATCAACAGTTCATCTTCCGGTGTTGGTGGTGCAAGTAAAGTTGTGATGCGTGGAACAAAAGCCATAAACCAATCCAGCAATGCATTATATGTCATTGACGGGGTTCCCATGTTCAATTTAGGAAGTGAAGGCGGACAAGAAAATGACTCTAAAGGAACAACAGAAGCTATTGCCGACATCAATCCGGAAGATATCGAATCCATGTCTGTACTGACAGGTGCCGCCGCAGCAGCACTCTACGGAAGTCATGCAGCCAATGGAGCAATCGTCATCACGACTAAAAAAGGAAAAGAAGGACGACTGCAATTAACTGTAAGTCAAAATACAGAATTTCTGCGCCCTTTCAGAATGCCGGAATTCCAAAACCGTTACGGAACGGGGGATTTGTTGTCCAATACCTCTTCGGTAGAAAAAAGTTGGGGGCATAAACTCAATTCTTCGAATTATATGGGTTATTCTCCTGTAGATGATTTTTTACAAACGGGAGTTGTTACGACCGAAACTGTTGCTCTTTCTACAGGAACAGAACGTAATCAAACTTACTTTTCTGCAAGTGCAATAAACTCTGACGGCATGGTGCCGAATAATGATTATAATCGTTATAATTTTACATTCCGAAATACTACTTCTTTCTTGAAAGACAAGATGACTTTGGACGTAAGCGCCAATTACGTTAAACAAAACGACCGCAATATGGTCAATCAAGGGACTTACTCCAATCCTCTAGTCACCGCTTATTTATTTCCACGTGGTGATGACTGGAACGACATTAAGATGTATGAACGCTATGACACCACACGTAAAATCTACACTCAATATTGGCCACAGGATTTTTCCGGTCTAACCGGGCAAAACCCTTACTGGATCGCCTATCGTAACTTACGTGAAACGGATAAAGATCGTTACATGTTGAGTGCAGCATTAAATTACAAGATATTGGATTGGTTAAGCGTTTCAGGTCGTGTACGTGTTGATAATTCGGATTCCAGATATACCCGCAAATTATATGCAACCAGTAATGAAATTCTGGTAGAAAATTCAAAGAACGGTCTTTATGGAATCAGCCAAACCAATGACAAACAGACTTATGCAGACTTCATGGTCAACATTAACAAAACATTTAAAGAAGTATTAAGCCTACAAGCTAATCTCGGTGCATCTTATTCAGATATGCAGCAAGATGTATTTAGCAATGAAGGTCCTATCAGTGATACAAAAGGTATCGCCAATGTATTCAATGTTTTCCATTTGGATAATGACAAGACCAAACGCTCGCAATCCGGTTATCGTGAACAGACACAATCTATTTTCGCCAGTGTAGAATTAGGATATAAAAGTACCTATTATCTGACATTGACAGGACGTACAGACTGGCCTTCACAATTAGCTGGTCCGAATTCTGTAAAGAGCGCTTTCTTCTATCCTTCTATTGGTGGTTCGGTGATTTTGTCAGAGCTGTTACCGATGCCTAAGCAGATTTCATTCTTGAAGTTAAGGGCTTCTTATGCTTCAGTAGGTCTTCCTTTCCCACGTTTTCTGGCAAATCCTACATACGAATGGGATCAGAAAGCACAAAAATGGGCAGTAAAGACTCATTATCCAATGTATGAATTAAAGCCGGAAAAGACAAATTCATGGGAAATAGGTATTACTGCACGTTTCCTTGACCATTTCAACTTCGACTTAGGATTGTACACAACTAAGACATATAACCAGACATTCGAACCAAACATCTCAGTGTCTTCTCAATATTCTACAATTTATGTACAAACAGGTAGTGTACGCAATAAGGGTATCGAGTTATCTTTAGGATACGACAACGATTGGAATGGAAAATTCAGATGGGGTTCCACTGTTACTTTCAGTGCCAACAAAAATGAAATACTTGAATTGATGGAAAATTACAAACATCCGGAAACAGGTGCTATCATAACATTGGATCGTTTAGAAGTAGGTGGCTTGGGAGATGCTAAATTTGTTCTGAAAAAAGGTGGCAGCTTAGGAGACCTTTACTCCATTAAAGATCTGCAACGTGATAGTAACGGCAACATATATGTGAATGAAAAAGGAGAAGTTGCCAGTGTAGCATCAGAAGATATTAAGTTAGGCAGTGTATTCCCTAAATGCAATCTTTCATGGCGTAACGATTTCAAATGGAAGAATCTGAACTTCGGTTTTATGCTTTCAGCACGTTTTGGCGGCATTGTTTATTCTGCAACTCAGTCTTATCTTGACTATTACGGAGTATCTGAAGCTTCGGCTGCCGCACGCGATTTCGGTGGAGTTACCGTAAATGGCAGTGATGTGATTAATGCACAAAAATGGTATTCGGTTGTCGGAGCACAGAACGGTATTCCCCAATACTATACATATAGCGCAACTAATGTACGTTTGCAGGAAGCGTCTATTGGATACACTATTCCTAAAAATAAATTATGGGGAATTGCAGACATCACGGTATCATTGGTAGGACGTAACCTTTGGATGTTGTATTGTAAAGCACCATTTGACCCTGAAGCGGTCGCAACTACCGGCAACTATTACCAAGGGATTGATAACTTCATGACTCCCAGCGCACGCAGCTTAGGATTCAACGTTCGATTCAAGTTTTAACCTCTTTTATTAAAGTACAATGAATAAATCAATTATAAAATTATTTCTGTTAGGAGGATTGACTATAACCTCAATAACTTCCTGTACAGACAATTATATGGATTATAATAAAAACCCATACGAAGTGACCGATGACGAAATGGAACGGGATGCCCACAAATTGGGGGCAGCACTCGTGGGTATGCAAAGTGTAATCGTGCCTGTAGGAGAACATCTGGCACAGTTCTCCGAATGTTTGTTGGGCGGTGTTTTCAGCGGCTATATGGCAGACTCTAAAACATGGGGAAATTCGTTCTCATATTTTAATCAGTCAGAAGATTGGAACGGAAAGGTCTATCTGGATATCATGCCTGAAATTTACTCCAATCTTGCTGAAGTAAAAAAATCCACTACCGATCCTATCCCATTGGCAGTAGCGGAAGTGCTAAAAGTAACAGCCATCGTTCGTGTTACAGATGTGTATGGTCCTATTCCTTATTCACAGGTAGGACAGGATGGTAAACTGACAGCTCCTTTTGACACACAAAAGGATGTTTACACCAAAATGTTTCAGGAATTATCTGATGCCATCACTACTTTGACCGCCAACCGTACAAATGACTTTTCTCCGAATGCTGATCAAGTCTTTGGTGGTAAAGTTGAAAAGTGGATAAAGTTTGCCAATTCACTAAAACTGCGTATGGCTATACGTATTCGCTATGCGGATGCTACATTGGCAGAACAAATGGTAAAAGAAGCTATCAGTACGGAAAATGGCCAGGTTGGTGTAATGGAGAATAATGACGATAATGCATTTATGAAAGTTTCCCTCAATCCGTTTTATACTATTTTCGGTTGGGGAGACTCCAGAATCGGTGCCGACTTACTTACATACATGAATGCTTATGAAGATCCCCGTCGCTCTGTTTATGCATTGAAGAGCACATTTGCCGGTTCATCGATAACAAACGGTTATCATGGTTTACGTATTGGAAACGAGCATACTGCTGTTGATGCCAAAATGTATTCAAATATGAATGTTGCGGCTACAGCACCATTAATGTGGATGAATGCTGCCGAAGTTATGTTCCTAAGAGCAGAAGCTGCCCTGTTGGGATGGGATACCAAAGACACACCGGAAAATTATTATAAAGCAGGTATCCGTTTGTCATTTGGTCAACATGGGGTTAGTAACGTAGAAAGCTATTTGGAAGGAACGACAGCACCTAGCAGTTATAAAGATCCTAAAGACACATATACTGTAACATTACCGGGAAGCGCAGTTTCTGTAAAATGGTCAGGAGCTGACAATGAAGTTAATCTGGAACGTATCATTACGCAAAAATGGATTGCAAATTTCCCGTTAAGTTTGGAAGGATGGGCAGATTTCCGCAGAACCGGTTATCCCAGATTGCTATCCACTCCTAATAACAAAAGCAACGAGATTGCTGAAGGTAAATTTGCCCGTCGGTTGAAATATCCGCAACAAGAATATAATACGAATAAAGTTAATGTAGAGCAAATTGTCAGTACGTTACCAGGAGGAGATAAAATGTCGACTCACATATGGTGGGACTGCAATCCTAGATTGTCAAATGAATAAAATCTAAATATTATGAAGAATAAATTTAAAATAGCAACCTTATTGTTCTTTACTACAAGCTTCACATTAGGAGCATGCAGTGATTGGACAGATATTGAAGGTATAGATATCAAACAACCTAACATTCAGGAGCAGAATCCTGAGTTATATACCAAGTACTTGGAGAACTTACGCCAATACAAGGGTTCAAAACATAAAATTACTTATGTGCAATTCGATAATACTCGGAAAGGTTATCATAGCAGAGTTGATCATTTGACGGATTTGCCTGATAGCATTGATATTGTTTCTTTAATATCTCCAGAGCTAACTTCAGATGAAATAAAAGAAATGAGTCAGATTCGCAATGATAAAGGGACTAAAGTAATTTACACCATTAAATATACAGATTTGGAAGCTTCCTATATTGCGAAATATCCAAAGACAGATGAAAATCCAGATAATAGTACAATTGTCTCAGAGGAAGGTGAAGATATCTCAGATAGTCAGTTCTTGAATTTTATGGACAACTATATGGATAAAGCTTTGGCATTGTGCGACCAGTACCTATATGATGGGATAAATATCTGTTATTCACCGAAAAATGTAATACATATAGAGGGGCAGAAACAATTGATAGAACAGAATCGTCAAAACGCATTCATGAAAAAGATTACAGATTGGAGAAATAGTCATAGGAATACCATGCTTTTATTTGAAGGTAACTTAGTTTTCTTGACAGATAAAACTATTTTAAAGGATTGCAATTATTTCATTACAGATGCTTCTGGTGTAGTAACAACAGAAGGTTTAACTTCGGCTGTGAGAATGATGGTAATAGAAGATATTCCCACAGATCGCTTTATAGTATGTGTACCAACCTATTCCTTGGATTCAAATGACCAAGAAACCGGTTATTTTATTGATGTACTAGGAAGTTCCATTTCTGCTATTCAAGCAACCGCCTATTGGGTTCTAACTCCAGAAAAGGGACTAGGAAAGGCAGGAATAGGTATCTATCATGTGAAAAATGATTATTATAATCCTGCATTTATATACCCTAATGTCAGAATTGCGATTAATACAATGAATCCTTCACCTAATAATTGATAAGTTATGAAATTAAAAAAAATACATCTGTTAATGATAGCGATGATAATAGGAGTGTTTGCCGCTTGTCAAGATGATATGGAAAACTTTGCCAATAAAGTCTATACAGTTTCTGCCACTGTTAGTAAGTTTGTGTTGAAACCTAGTATGAAAAGTGCAATAAAAACTATTCAGGCTTCAATTGCCAAACCGGCAGATTCAGATATCCATTTGACTTATAAAGCAGAGCCATCATTAGTCAGTAGCTACAATCAAGCTTATTATGCCGAGGCGATTCTATTACCACAAGAATATTATGAATTAAGTGGCACAGAGGCAATTATTAATAAAGGAAGTATAGTGTCTACTGAGATCAGTATAGATTTTAAAGATTTGAATCTACTATCAACGGAACAAGTTTATGTATTACCGGTGACCATTGCAGAAGCTACTAATATTGATATTCTGTCATCTGCTCGTACTAGTTATTTTGTTTTTGAAGGTGGCGCATTGATAAATATAGTCGCAGATATGAAAAAAGAAAATTACATCAGTTTCCCGACGTTTATGGAAAGTAAAGCTAGTGGTGAAGTATGTAATAATCTGCATAACTACACTCTTGAAGCATTGATTCGGGTTCACGAATTTAGTCCGGGGATCCAGACAGTGATGGGAATCGAAGGCTATTTCTTGATTCGTATTAGTGATAATGGGCTACAACCAAATCAATTACAAGTTTCAACGGGAGCTTTCGGCAGTTTAACAGATCCGGCAACATGCTTGTTGACAGTTAATAAATGGACTCATATTGCATTAGTGGGTGATGCTGAAGCTGGAGAACTCAGACTGTATATTGATGGACGATTGATTATGACAAAAACCGCTACCGGTGATTGGCAGGATATAAGTTTAGGAAAACCGATGAAAGCAAATTCATGGGAAACAGAGTCAAGACCTTTCTATATCGGCTATTCTTATTCTGCCGGTCGCGAATTGAACGGAGAGTTCAGTGAATGCCGTATTTGGAATGTTGCCAAGACACAAGAAGAAATTGTGAATAACGTATATGAAGTAGATCCTGAGTCAGCAGGATTAGTTGCTTATTGGAAGTTTGATGAAGGAGAGGGAAAGATTGTTCGCGATCATACGGGTAACGGAAATGATGGTGTGGCAGCTTCTGTGATAGCGTGGACTCCGGTTGCGCTACCTGCTGCCGTTGAATAATTTAGCCTTTTAATAATAAATAGATGTAATATGAATACTATATATAATATGAATAAATGGAACCTGTTGGTTCTGTTGATAGCTTTATTGGGAGGATTTGCGTTATCCTCTTGTGAAGAAGAGGTCATGATTGACACAGGAACTGACGCTAGTCGCTTGAATACAGTGAATGAGGTTTATGGATTTCTGCAAAGTGTTGAAAATCCGGTTATGAAAGCTGTAAATATTTATAAAGAAAATCAGGCTCTGAAAGTAACAGTTGGACTGACCCGACCTGTGAATCAGGCTGTAGAAGCTGTATTGGAAGTAGATGAAAACCTTATAGCTGATTATAATGCAGAACACGGCACTGATTGGAGAAGGCTTCCTGCATCAGTGATAAGTTTTGAAGAGAATGGTAATGTCCTTATAGCACCGGGGGATGTGAAATCATATGAGATGGAAATACGGATCACGCCTTCGGAAGACCTGGAACAAGGAACTTATTTACTTCCTGTCCGTTTGAAGATGAAAACTGATGGTATCAAGTTATCAACAGAAGAAGATCATCTGATATTTGTTATCAAAGCGATGGGAAATGTTCCTTCCACAGATAAGGGAAACGGTATCGTAATTATCTGTTATGTAGAATGTAATAAATATAATCCGTTGAATGCGGGAGAATGGACACTGAGGAACAGTGGAAAGCAACTTATTGACATTGTACATCTTTTTGCCGCTAACATTAATTTTAATAAAGAAACGGGAAGAGTATATGTGAAACTGAATAAGAACCTGCAATATATTCTTAATCATCGTGAGAAATACATTAAGCCCTTACAGGACAAAGGGATGAAAGTTTGTCTTTCAATATTGGGGGATCATGACGGTTCCGGTGTCGCTAATCTTAGTGATGAAGACGCGCGCTGCTTTGCTGCAGAATTAAAGGCCATTGTAGATGCCTATGATTTGGATGGCGTGGATTTTGATGACGAATGGTCTGAATATGATAAATATCCATTACCGGGATTTCCTAAACGTGGTCCTTATCCTTATGCTCGTTTATGTTACGAAACAAAGAGGGCTATGCCTGATAAACTTTGTACGGTATATTATATTGGAGCTTGTACTCCAGATCCCGCTATGGGGGCTAATGGCTTTGATATGCAAATTGAAGGTATGGATCCAGGTGACTTTATAGATTATTCTTATTATGCCCAGTATGGATCATGGAGCGAGGGATGGAATACGATAAAAGGAATGAAGAAAAGTCAGTGGGGGCCGTACTCCTTGGATATTCAGGAAAGTTGGCCATATATGATGGAACAAACAGTAAAAGGCGGATATGGCGTTCAGATTCTGTATGATTTACGACCGAATTCGGGACAGTCACTAATAAAAACTGTTGCTAAAGGAATGTATGGTGAAGATGCGGTTCATTCCGGTGTTAATTATGGTATAGATTGGTAATCAAGAATTATAAAAAGAAAGATTTATGAAAAAGATAATATCTATATTATGCTTATCCTTATTGTTTTTCGCATGTAGTGATGATAACGAGAAAGAAATAGAGGAGAATGGTAATAAAATATCTGTGAGTAGTGAAGCGCTCGCTTTTCAGAATACAGGTGAAGCTGTAGGAGGAAATAACTCTGTAAAAATAGAGAGTGACGGTGATTGGCGTTTATCGGGTAAAAAGACTTGGTGTAGACCTTCTGTTACTGAAGGGGAAAATGGTGAAACCGTCACCTTTGAAGTAGATCCCAATCATGAAACAGACGCCCGTAGTACTATATTCTCTTTTATCTGTGGTAATCAGGTTGCTAAAGTTGTAGTAACGCAATCTCAGAATGATTTGATTAATATTTATAAGGACAATTTTGAAGTTAGTCGTCATGGTGAGGAAATAACAGTACGTGTCAAAGCTAGCAATGAGGTCAATTATGAGATATCGGATAATTCGCGGGATTGGATCTCTCTAATTTCTGAGCCTGATGTGCACGAGGATACTAGAAGTTTGGGAACATCATTGTTCCGTTTCAAGGTTAATGCGAATGATATATATAAAAATCGCACAGGACATATTATTCTGTATTCAGCAGGACGGATAAGCAAGGATGTTACTGTTCTGCAAGACAGGAGAATTGACTTGAATCCGGAAAAATTAGTTTATGAGATTCCAGCAAATGGTGGTTCTGTGAATGTACAAATATCTACTAATTTAGCTTATAAGGTTATTGTACCGGAATATGCGAAATCATGGGTGACTTACAAAGCTCCTTCCGGAGAAATGCTGGAACCCGAAGATTTGGAAACTTTTAATGAGCAGTTTACTATAAGCCCGCAAGGGGAAATGACTCGTGCATGTAAAATAGAGTTGCAGGCTTTGGATGGTTCTCTGAGTACTACTTTGACTTTTAAACAGAAAGGTTCTAATCCGCAAATGATAGAGATACCGGACGAGAACTTCCGCAAGTATCTGGCTGATAATTCTTATGTATTGAATGAAATAGGGAATGCTATTTGTGAAATGACAGACCTAGGAGCTAACTTGACTTCTCTTGACGTTAGTAAGCAAGGAATTCATTCTTTAGAGGGAATTAAAGGTTTTAAGAATCTGAAATCATTGTCTTGTAATACTAATTATTTGAAAACAATAGACATTGATGGAATGAGTATCAGTACTCTTAAGGCAGATGAAAATGCATTGGAGACAATGAATTGTGGTTCTGCACCTGTTTCGAATGTAAATGTTTCAGTTTCATCATATTCTAATTTGAAAGGATTGGTAGATCCTGATGGAAATGCATCCGCAACATTTACAGTTTCAGGTAGTAATATACAAATGGTACAGGTTGTTGGGAATTCCAATTTAGAATATTTGAATACAGTTCAATGTCCACGTTGCTTCTATATAGCTGTTTCGGGCTGCAAACCTGGAATGAAAATTCATGTAAGTCGTTCTTTCTCGGGAACTCCTAATGGATTACCGATTGGTGCGGAAGTTATAAAAGAATAAAATACGGAGCTAATAAAATATGAAACCAGTTGATTTGAAATCAACTGGTTTCATATTTTCTATTCCACCTGCTCCTTCGGATAATTCACTAAATACAGAGTCTTCGTCGCACGCGTGAACGCTGTATATAACCAACGGAAATAATCAGGAGTCAAATACTCGTCCGTCATATATCCCTGATCCAAAAACACATTCTGCCACTGTCCGCCCTGTGCTTTATGACAAGTCACCGCATATGCATACTTCACTTGCAAGGCATTATAGTGCGGATCGACTTTCATTTTTTTCATCCGGTCACGTTTATTGGCAATATCGGCATAATCCTCAAGCACAGTATAAAACAAACGGTCATTATCCGCTTTCGACAACGCTGGTGAATCTGAATGCAAAGTATCTAATAATAGATTAGCATCCAGTTCAAAATCATTCTGGTCGGGAAATCTCAAGGTGACCTCCGCAAAATGGAATCCATACATCTCACGAGTGCGACGGACACGACGGACAACAGCAATCTCACCATTGGCTATGAAATCCATTTCCTTATACTTCTCTGTCCAATAATAGTTATTCTTGGTCACCATCAGCATATCGCCCGTATTCAATTCATCTTCACGCCATAGGATTTGCGCACGTATCCCATTATTATATAGGTTCGCACGTTTATTGGAACGGCAAATAACGATTGTCTCATCCATCCCGTCGTGATCATAGCAGTTTGTCAATTCTTCTATCAGTTCTGTGCCAGGCGCTTGCTTGATATCAGGAAAGCCCGTTATCTTTATCTTAGGTAGAGAGTAACATTCGTCTTCCGCTATCAACTGCCTCAACTGCGTAGCATTCCACAAAATACCGGACTCTTGCACTTGGCGGACTACCTGAATCAGGCTAATCTCACGGACTTCAAGCCCATATCCTTTCAACGCGTCGGCAAAAAGTGCCGGACTCAATTCCTCTCCCACCGGAGGAAGCTGTGCTGTATCTCCCATCAACAAAAGACGACACCCTTGTCCCGAATAGACAAATTGTATCAAGTCATCCAGCAAACGTCCCGTACCGAACACGCTGCCGGACAGACCCTCGTTGGAAATCATGGAGGCTTCATCCACAATAAACAAGGTGTTTGTAGCAAGATTGTCATTTATGGAGAAATTAGTAAACTCGTTGGAATAGGACTGTTGCCGATATATCTTCTTATGAATGGTGAAAGCAGGATGGCCTGCATACGCCGAAAAAACTTTTGCGGCACGTCCCGTAGGAGCCAACAAGACAGACTTCTGCTGCAACTGTTCCATCGTTTTCACCAATGCTCCGACCAGAGATGTCTTACCGGTACCGGCATAACCTCTCAAGATAAAAACTTCATCCGCCAGAGTAGATAACAGGAACTCTGAAAGAGATTTTACAGCAATTTCTTGCTCTAAAGTTGGTTGGTAAGGAAAATTTTCCTTAATTTGCCTCTCTAAATAGTTATTTATCATTTTTGTACGAGAAAAAAGTTCGAGGAACTATCGTATTTAAATATATTTATTCTATTTTTGCGATGCGAATATAACAACTAAAAACATAATTTATCATGAAAACAGTATTTAATATTGTATTGGTGCTCTGTGCTGCCGCATTGGTTTACATCTGCTACGCCAGTATCATGGGTCCTATCAATTTTGAAAACGCAAAAAAAGACAGAGAAAAAGCAGTCATTGCTCGTTTGATTGACATCCGTAAAGCGCAGCAGGAATACCGCACGCTTAATCACGGAATGTATACAGACAAATTTGATACGCTGATTGACTTCGTTAAAAATCAAAAACTACCGTTCGTAATGAAAATGGGTATGTTGACAGACAAGCAGTTGGAAGACGGACTGACTGAAAAGAAGGCAATGGCTATCATCAACAAAGCTAAGAAGACAGGTAAATATGACGAAGTCAAGAAATGGGGACTCGAAGGTTTCAAACGTGATACTATGTGGGTAGCCGTTATGGATACTATCTTCCCTAAAGGATTCAATCCTGACTCTATGAGATATATTCCTTATGGAAACGGTGCTCAGTTCGAAATGAATGTTAGGAATGATACCGCTAAATCCGGTGCTCCTGTATTCTTGTTCGAAGTAAAAGCTCCGTACGAAACTTATCTAGGTGGTCTTGACAAACAGGAAATCATTAACTTAAAAGATGTTCAGAGCAAATTGGGTAGATACTGCGGTTTGATGGTAGGTTCTATCGATACTCCGAACAATGGTGCCGGTAACTGGGAATAATGATTGATTTTACTAAATCACAACAATATACTTTATCCATCCGTCTTAGTACGGATGGATTTTCTTTTTCTATCTATAACCCGATTCACGATAATTCGCTGTCGACGATAGAGAAAGAGACGGATACTTCCCTGTCTCTTACTGCTAATCTGAAAGCTACTTTCCGTGAATCGGACTTTCTAAACCACTCCTACAAACGGGTTAACATCATGATGGCTGATAAGCGTTTTACTATCGTGCCACTGGAGTTGTTTGAAGAGGAACAGGCGGAACTTCTATTTTACCACAATCATCAGAAACGGGAAAACGAGACGGTGATCTGCAATATTCTCAAAAAGAATAATGTAGCTATCATTTTCGGTATGGACAAGAGTGCACATACCTTTCTGAGCGAACAATACCCCGAAGCCCATTTCTATTCTCAATCTACCCCGCTCATCGATTATTTCTCCGTCAAGAGCAGGCTGGGAAACAGTAAAAAGATGTACGTTTCCATACATCGGGAAGCAATTGACATTTATTGTTTTGAACGGGGACATCTGCTTTTAGCCAATTCTTTTGAATGCACGCATACGGAGGACCGCATTTATTATCTGTTGTATGTCTGGAAACAATTAGAGTTCAATCAGGAAAGGGACGAACTGCATCTGACCGGGACGCTTCCGGATAAAGAAACTCTGATGAATGAACTGAAAAAGTTTATATTACAGGTATTTATCATGAATCCTGCTACTAATATTGATATGCAGGCCTTATTGACATGCGAATAACCGGTGGTTAACGGAGAGACGATAAAGCAGTCTGTTTTTTATTTCTTCTTAGGGGTAATGAAGCCAATAGGATTACGCGGCTTGTCTGCCAATGCTTTTTGCACCTGCAATTCGGCTAATGTCTGATTTATCAATTCCAATTGCATACGAGTGTCGTCATTGATGTCGTTGTAGTCTGCGAACACTTCTTCGATATACTCTTTCAGTTCCTTGACTTCACGCTGTAGTTCATGTACCGGACTGATAGGAGGACTTAACAGTAACGAACAGTAACAAAAGCACGCATAATGCCCATGTTTATTTGTATGACCGTCTTTGATTTCCGTTTTTTCATCTGTCAACTGAAACATAAAATCAATAGGAAAACGATCTGTATTACGTTTCACCGCTTGATTTAAAGCGCGGGTTTCAACTCCATACATTTCTGCCAAATCTCTATCCAGCATAACCTTTTGTCCACGTATGTCATAAATCTTACTCTGTATTACTTCGAGTTGTTCCATCTTATTCTACTTTGGTGTTATTCTTTTAGCACAATTGAGGCAGGCGATTGATATACTGTCAGACTTGGGCTGTATTCTATTGGGGAATATCTTTTCTGCGAAAGTAAGCAAATGTGTTCAATGTAACAAGTAAGCGCCAATCAATATATATTGCTATATCAAAAAGAATCTGTATCTTTGACCATGAAAAGTCTACCAAAACAGTCTGATTCATCAATGTCGTTACTATACTGTTACTTCCAAGCAGGGGAGACTGGCTTTTCATTAGTGATATTCAATACATTATAAAAGGTTATGATCTTATGCGAGTAATCAGCGGAATTTACAAACGAAGAAGATTCGATGTGCCACGAACATTCAAAGCACGTCCCACAACAGATTTTGCCAAAGAGAATCTGTTTAATGTACTCAATAATTATATCGACTTTGAAGAAGGAGTCAGTGCATTGGACTTGTTTGCCGGAACCGGAAGCATAAGTATCGAACTTGTATCGAGAGGCTGCGACCGTGTAATCAGCATTGAGAAAGAACCTGCTCATCACGCGTTCATCTCCAAAATAATGAAAGAGGTGAAGACAGACAAATGCCTGCCGATACGCGGGGATGTATTCAAATTCATCAAGAGCAGCCGCGAGCAGTTCGATTTCATCTTTGCCGATCCCCCTTACGCTTTAAAGGAACTGGAGACAATCCCCGAACTTATCTTCCAAAACAATTTACTCAAAGAGGGAGGCTTATTAGTATTGGAGCACGGAAAGGACAATAACTTTGAGGAAAATCCATATTTTGTAGAAAGGAGAGTATATGGAAGCGTGAACTTCTCTATCTTTCGGGCTACAGCAATGGAGCCAACAAACGGACAATAGACTCTACCGCTTTTTGTCTCCACGAACGCTTCACCCAATTCTTTAAGAATATCTGCGTGCTTTCCCGTTGGTCTTGCAGGAATATCTCCTTCATCTCAAGTGCTGTGTTCACATCGTATATAAAGGCATTCACCTCAAAATTATGCTCAAAGCTGCGAAAGTCCACATTGGTGGAGCCTACTGTAGAAAGCATATCATCCGAAACCATAAGTTTGGAATGCAGGAAGCCCTTTTTATAGAAATAAACCTTCACACCTGCTTGCATCACATCAGCCAGGTAGGAGCAGGAACCAAGATGGGTGATTCTATTATCGGCATGTTCCGGCAACATCAAACGTACGTCCACTCCGGATAATGCCGCCGTCTGCATAGCAGCCAATATTTGTTCGGTCGGCAAGAAATAAGGTGTTTGCATATAGAAGTATTTCTTTGCACCGGTTATCGCTACGGTCAATCCCTGCATGATTTCTTTCCAAGGACCGATAGGTTCGCTGGTAACGATCTGTACCAGTGAATTTCCATAAGAGTCTATTTTCGGGAAATAACGGGAAGCGGTTATCAGAGTACGGTCTACGAAATACCAATCAAGCAGAAAAGCCGTCTGCAAACCGTGTACCGCCTTGCCTTCTATCATGATGTGCGTGTCTCGCCAGATTCCCCAAGAGAAACCGCGCATATAACGTTCCGCCAGATTCATTCCTCCTACAAAGCCTACCTGCCCGTCGATAACAACAATTTTCCTATGATTCCGATAATTCACCCTACTTGTGAATAAGGGAAAGCGGACTTTCAAGAAGCTCCTCACCTCAATACCCGCATTACGCATCTCCTCAAAAAAGCGGTTGGGAACATGCCAGCAACCTACGTCATCATAAATCACCCGTACCTCAACTCCCTGCATGGCTTTCTCTATCAATACATCTCTGACCATACGCCCGATAGCGTCATCCTCAAATATATAATATTCCATGTGAATATGCTGCTTCGCTTTTTGCAATTCACGCAGTAAAGACTGAAGTTTAGTATAACCTTCCGTATAGACGGCTACCCGGTTTCCTTCGAACGGAAAGGCTTGGTTGGTATGCTGGAATAGTCGGATAAGACGGGAATATTCGTATTGCACTTCCGAGCAATCTTGCGCCAAGTATTCCGCCATCGGCTTCTTGAGAAGACGGTCATAACTCTTCCTCCCGATAATCCGTTCGCGACGCTGGCTGCGCCCAAAGAAAAAATAAAAGACAAGACCTACAATGGGCAGAAAAAGCAAGATCAGTATCCAAGCCATAGTCTTAACCGGATTCCGGTTGTCAAGGATAATGATGACAATCGTACCGATGATAGCCCCGAAATAGAGAATATCAAAAGCCACCGTTGCAATCTGACCAAGTATGTAATTCCAATCTATCATAAGAATCTCTTCTAAAAGCGGATACTAAGCAACAAATATAGAGTAATTTATCGGATAAACAAAAAAGTCCCGGTAACAACTCTCGTTCATTACACCGGGACTTCCTTTTTACCTGTATTCACTTATCCTCAAAAACGCATCATCCGTCCCGGTCCACCGCCGTGTGGTCCACGCGGTCCACGATGACCACCTCCGTCAAATCCGCCTTGACGCATATTGCCACGAGCTCCTTTATTTCCAAAGACGTTCAGACGATAAGAAAAACGAAGCATACAGTAGCTGTTTATTCCATTATACTCGGAAACGGAACGCATATCGGCCGTCAACGAACGACTGATATTGGACTGCTGTCTCAGAATATCGTATATCTCTAAACTGATTGTCGCGGCATTACCTTTTAGGAAGTTCTGGGCAATCTGCGCATTCCAGATAAGCTCATTCTTATTCATGCTGGCGTCACGATAGCCACGACGTGCATTGTTGGTTATGTTTGTAGACAATGTCATACTCCAAGGCAAAGAAATATTGGTGCTTGCTCCATATCCGAATGTATATGGCTCCTGATTGTTCTCCGGACGCAACTCATTACGTTCGAAATTATAGTTGATCGAACCGTTAATAGTAAACTCAAACCAATCATTACGGAAAGTTCCATTCAGATTTTCACCCAAAGTCAACGTTGTACTCGTGTTCTTATCATTCACCTGTGTACTTTCGTTATAAAGATAAGCCACTGCATTAGTATAGTTAACAAGAGAGAACGAATTGATAGTAAAACGTTTATCCTTCAGAGCCGTATTAAATCCGAACATACCCATTGCATTCCAGTTACCATTAATATTCTCTGGTTTTACTGTCACCCCACCGGTTGTCTGATTATAAGTAGTAGAATTGGTAATGCTGTTTTGAGTCATATTAAGGAAGGCGTGCGCCATCATTCCACGTTGTTTGTCTCCATTATAAGTATTATAGAACAACCGCATAGAGTGAGAAAAAGAAGGTTTCAGTCCCGGATTACCTCTACGAACATTTAACGGATTTGAGTTATCTTCAATATCCAAGAGGTTTTCCATACTTGGCTGACTAGCACGCCCTCGATAAGTAAACCGCAATTGGCTCACCTTAGAGAAACGATAACGGAAATCGATATTAGGCGCAAAATTGAACACCTTTCTTTTGACAATCGTATCCACATCATCCTTTCTATAAGTCAACGTTGTGTTTTGTGGCTGCAAAGATACTCCAAAGTTCAACCGATATTTCTCACGGATTATGTTCAACCCCGCATTAATATCGTGATTATAATATTTATACTGAGCATATTTACTCAGACTCATATCCTTATTGCTTTCGTAACCTTCAGGTAGTCCATCACCATAATTCCAAATCCAGTCTTGTCCTTTATCAGCATCGGGAAGCAGACTATACGTACTTCTGTCACTTTCGCTATATTTGTATTGAAACTTATACCGGAACTGCAAAAAAGTAGCCTTTGCAACCGGTTCGTTATAAGTCAGTTCTGCCGTATAATCATAATTTTGGGTCGGAGATGTTATATACTGCTTACGTTCATCATCCGATTTTCCCGCTGCCGCATCAAAATAGCGTGTTAACGACTCGCTAAACTGTTCACTATCATTATCTCCATAACTAAATGTGCCACGAAAAGTTATATTCCTTCCCTGATTATTCAATCTTCTGTTCACTTGTAAAGAAGCATTAGCTGACAGACTATTACTTTCAGTCGAAGACTCGCTATTGCTGGCATTCACACGGATATCATCCAAAGGATCATCCGTCGTATTCCAAATACTTTTATCCAGAAAGTCATTAGGATTGGATACCAAATTGAATGGGTCACTCTTAAAAGTTCCCGACTCGGATTTAGAGTAACTGTCAGACTTTCCATACGAAAAATTCGGACGAAAGATTATATTGGTCAGTGTATCAGGCTTCCATTCCAAACGGAAGTCAGCTTTGAAGTTCGTATTTTTACTTCGATTCTTGCTATTTGAGTTCGAGTAAGAATTTCCATTCTGCAAGAAACGTTCCGAATAGTTGGTAGAAAGCGCATCACGGTCGCTAAAGTTATAACGGGCACTACCTCCTAATTCCAATTTCTCCGACTGGGAAGCAAAGTTGACTCCTAACATTTTGGTTGCAGTCAGTCCATTACTGTTTCGGAAACGGGGTCCACCACCTCCGGAAAATCCCTGATCGTTTACATTATTAGCTGAACCAATCAAGGAGAACTGACTGTTATCAACAAAACGATTCAACATCAAGTTACTCCCATAACGGTCTTCCGTACCGACAGCCGCACTCGCATTTCCAAACCAGCCTTGGTTCATTCCCTTCTTCACCTTCAAGTCGAGAACCGTTTCTTCTTCTCCATCGTCAATTCCCGTAACACGCGCCAAGTCAGATTTCTTATCATACGTCTTCAGTTTATCAATCATGTTAACCGGCAAGTTCTTCAGTCCGGTTTTCACATCACCGCCAAAGAATTCCTTACCATCCACCATAATCTTCTTCACTTCCTTACCATTGATCTTGACATTCCCCTCATCGTCAATTTCCGCACCGGGAAGTTTTTTCACCAATTCTTCGAGCATAGCTCCTTCAGGGGTACGGTAAGCGGAGGAATTATACTCCAATGTATCTTCTTTCACAGTCACTTGGGGAGCTTCGGCAGTAATCACCGCCTCCTTCAGCATAACAGCGTCAGACTCCAGCGCTATCGTCCCCACACGCTTTTCCGTCATGTTCGCATAAAGATGAAGAGGTACATACTTTGTGAGAAAACCGATATAGGATACCTTCAAAAGATATTTCCCGGCCTTCACTTTGGGAAGAGTAAACCAACCTTGATTATTACTGGCAATACCGGCAGCATAAGCGCTATCGGGCAATGACAACAATTGAACTGTAGCCTGTGCCGCCGGCTCTTTCGAGTCGGACTCTACAACACGTCCCGAAACAGTAATCACCTTATTTTGTGCAAAAATAGAGAAGGTGCTCAGCAATAGCAACACCAACCCGACTGAAAATCTTTTCATTTACCTTATTTACGATTATATTAGTAGCAATAGCAATGCTCTTTTGACAAATAAGATCGTAAAAGGTTTAATCGGGAAGATAATTATCTTTTAAAGAATCGCTCAACGAGCGCTTTTTTCAGACCAAACTCCAGACAAAGCACATTAAAGACTAGGAAAGTAAGAAAAGAAGAAGTATCAACATTGATGACATCTCCTTGCATAACGCGCCATAACATCCCTCCAAAGACAAACAGGAACGTCAGAAAGATCGCATTCCGAACAGCCGAATTACGAATCTGCACCGTTTCACGACTTTCATGCTTACTAAAAGCAAAGATTATCAATAAACATCCTGCCATCATCAGCAACTTTGTACATTCTTTATAAAACAACAGATTTCTGTCGGTCACCATCCCTTGCATCACCAGAATAAAAGGAATGAACAGAGCTACCAACAAGACAACATATCCCAAAGGACGACAATAGACAGGTAATAATGCTTTCATAATTGAATGATTGAACGTTTTAACGAGACAAAAGTAAGCAAAAAAGATAATTTTATATACATTTGCAGACAGAAAAGCAAAAGAATCATGAGTAAACAAGAAGTTATTCTCTGTGAAAGCTTGGAAACAAGCCTGCACCGTGCCATCGAACAGTGTCCGCACGACAAATTATTCATTCTTACAGACGAGCATACCCGCTCTCTCTGTCTCCCTTCCCTAAAGGAAACATCATTGCTGAAAGAGGCTGTTGAAATATGTATCGGAGCCGAAGACGTACATAAGACGTTGGATACACTCGCCTCCGTCTGGATGGCATTAAGCACGCAAGGAGCTACCCGCCACTCTCTGCTTATCAATCTCGGAGGGGGGATGGTTACGGATTTGGGTGGCTTTGCCGCAGCCACTTTCAAACGTGGTATTGCTTATATCAATATACCCACTACCCTATTGGCTATGGTGGACGCGTCTGTCGGCGGTAAAACAGGAATCAACTTTAACGGACTGAAGAACGAGATCGGCTCATTTTTTCCGGCCAACAGTGTGCTACTCGAAACAGAATTCCTGCGCACACTGGACGCGCATAACTTCTTTTCCGGATATGCAGAAATGCTGAAACACGGTTTGATCAGCAACGTAGAACATTGGGCAGAGTTACTCAGTTTCGATACCATCAATATCGACTATGCCGCTCTCAAAAGGCTGGTTGGCAAGTCGGTGCAAGTGAAAGAAGAAATAGTGGAACAGGATCCCTTCGAACGTAACATTCGTAAAGCATTAAACCTGGGGCATACGGTAGGACACGCATTCGAAAGCATGGCATTGGCGGAAAACCGTCCGGTACTTCATGGTTATGCAGTCGCCTGGGGAATTGTATGTGAATTGTACCTGTCCCATACTAAAGTCGGTTTTCCGAAAGAGAAAATGAGACAGACAATCCGGTTTATCAAAGACAATTATGGAGTATTCACTTTCGACTGCAAGAAATATGAACAACTATACGCATTCATGACACATGACAAAAAAAATACTTCAGGAACAATTAATTTCACATTATTGAAAGACATCGGAGACATCTGTATCAACCAGACTGCCGATAAGGATACCATCTTTGAAATGTTGGACTTTTACCGTGAATGTATGGGAATTTAATTCCCTTAGCCCAAGTGAGACATTCGATACTGAGAAAGCGACATTCCCGTATGTTTTCTGAAGAAACGTCCTAGCGAAGACTGGTTGGCAAAATTTGTCCTAATGGCTATCTCCTGAATATTCATATTTGTATTCTTCAACAGTGTTTTTATTTCCAGTATGACGTATTCAACGATCCAGTCTTTCGCAGACTTTCCGCTCGTCTCCTTGATAACCATAGTCAGATATTTGGAAGTGATACAAAGTTTATCCGCATAAAAGGCCACATCCTTATTCTCTTTAAAATGCTTCATGATAAGCTCGAAGAATTTATTAGCCAACTCTTCCTTACGTATATCTTTCCTATCAGTCTTCAAAGTAGCTTCCTTCTGATAAGCGTTGAACAGCTCGAGATACAGATATCGCAGCAGATGAACTATCAGTTCCCGTCTATATATATCCTGAGATGTAACTTTTCCTTTTATCATCCCCAGAAAATTATAGATCCGAAGAACATCAGATTCCGTCTGCGAATACCAATAATGGTTTCGCATATAAAAGAAAAAATGTGGAGAAAATCGGGGAGCTCCACTTAACGCATCGCTAAACAAGGAAGATGATATGACCATTGTTACAGTCAAGAAATCTTCGCTAGGATCACTAAATGAGACAAACTGTCCGGGCAACAGTATTATCAGTTCCTTCGGCTGTATCCAATGTACGTCCTCATGTACAGTAAGTTTCGCTTTTCCCCTCAAACTATATACAATCAAAGCAGATTGGATATTGGAAGGATAGGAAGTCAGAGGAAGGTATTTTAGATTCTGGTAAAATTTAAAGTCATCACCCAAAACATATATCTCTAATGTCTCTGTATTATTAATGTCTAACATTTAACGCCTTTCTAATCTAAACTAGTCTTTTCTACAAATGTATAACATCCCCTTATACCAAAGCACTATCAGTGGAATTATGGTATTATTCTACAGAAATAATATACCTGTTATTTACATTAATTCATAAACAAAACTACTGGTGAATTGTTTATCCGTACCTCGACACTTTAAACCTGCCATACCTCATTTATCCTCTACCAAACATAAGAAAAGATTTAAAACCGCACAAAAAAAATCACCGCACAATAAAATTCAAAGAATTTATTTGCTAATTAAAAATAAAGCACTACTTTTGCATCCGCAATTCGGGGTGTAGCTCAGCCCGGTTAGAGTACGCGTCTGGGGGGCGTGTGGTCGCTGGTTCGAATCCAGTCACCCCGACATTGAGAATCAGCCATTTACAAACAGTAAGTGGCTGATTTATTTTTTAGAGGAACACATTTGGAACAATAAACCCGTATTTATCAAGAATAGCCCTATAGTAATGAAAGAAGATCCGAAACATATCCGAATCAGTGAATACAACTATCCGTTGCCGGATGAACGTATCGCCAAGTTTCCGTTGCCCGTTCGCGACCAGTCCAAATTACTGATCTACCGCCACGGTGAAGTGAACGAAGACATTTTTACTTCTTTACCTGATTACTTGCCTAAAGGAAGCCTGATGATATTCAATAACACGAAAGTCATCCAGGCCCGTCTTCATTTTCGGAAAGAAACAGGTGCGTTGATTGAAGTGTTCTGCCTTGAGCCGATTCAGCCCAATGATTATGTACTGAACTTCCAGCAGACGGAACACGCCGCATGGCTGTGCATGATCGGCAATCTGAAGAAATGGAAAGACGGGGAACTGAAACGGGAAATGACAGTGAAAGGATTTCCCATCACTCTGACCGCAACGAGAGGAAAATGCAGAGGGACCAGCCATTGGGTAGACTTCACCTGGAATAATGCGGAAGTTACTTTTGCCGATATTCTTGAAGTATTCGGAGAACTTCCTATTCCACCCTATTTGAATCGGAATACGGAAGAGAGTGATAAAGAAACTTATCAGACGGTTTATTCGAAGATAAAAGGATCAGTCGCCGCCCCTACCGCCGGACTACATTTCACTCCACAGGTATTGGATGCACTGCAAGAGAAGGGAATCGAACTTGAAGAACTGACCCTGCACGTAGGTGCGGGAACCTTCAAACCTGTAAAGAGTGAAGAGATTGAAGGTCACGAGATGCATACGGAATACATATCAGTCAACCGGAGTACCATCAAGAAACTGATCGACCATGACGGTTGTGCTGTCGCCGTAGGAACAACTTCTGTGAGAACACTTGAAAGCCTTTACCATATCGGAGTCACTCTCGCAGAGAATCCGGACGCAACGGAAGAGGAACTACACGTCAGACAATGGCAACCTTACGAGAAGTACGACCAGATACCTCCGGTAGTTGCCCTGCAGAAAATACTGGGGTATCTCGACCGCCACGGCATGGAAACACTTCACACCAGTACTCAGATTATCATAGCACCGGGATATGATTATAAAATCGTAAAGGCGATGGTCACCAATTTCCACCAGCCTCAAAGTACCCTGCTGCTTTTGGTTTCCGCTTTTGTAAAAGGCAATTGGCGGACGATCTACGACTATGCCTTAAGCCACGATTTCCGTTTCCTTAGTTATGGAGACTCTTCTTTATTAATACCATAATCCCCCGAATACAAAAACAATGGCACAGAGCGATAATAACCAAGAAATGTTCCCTATCGTAGATGAGCAGGGAAATATCACCGGAACCGCTACACGCGGAGAATGTCATAGCGGCAGCAAGTTGCTCCACCCGGTCGTCCACCTTCATATATTCAATGCCAACGGAGACTTGTATCTACAGAAGCGTCCCGAATGGAAAGATATCCAACCGGGAAAATGGGATACAGCCGTAGGCGGACATATTGATTTGGGTGAAAGCGTAGATATCGCTCTCAGTCGAGAAGCAAATGAAGAATTAGGTATCACAGATTTCACTCCCGAACGGCTTACCAGCTATGTATTCGAGTCCGAACGTGAAAAGGAGCTTGTCTTTGTCCACAAGACCGTTTATGACGGAGAAATTCATCCCAGTGACGAACTGGATGGCGGACGGTTCTGGACAGTTGAAGAAATAAAAGAGAATCTGGGCAAAGGGATTTTCACTCCCAACTTCGAAGAAGAATTGCAGAAAGTCTCTCTTATACCTTCTCTATCCAAGTAATTGTTTCTTCGGATAAAAAACACAGGCGGAAACTACATTGAAAAGCAGCAACGAACACTTACTATGTCTGTTCGAAAGTTATGATTACCCTACTCAAGGCATCGATTTATGGTTTGACAACCAAACATTAAAACGCGGACCAATGCAATCATCGCAAATCGTAACTCTTCTTTGCGACAATCTGCGTTAATCCGCGTTTCTACTATAAGGCAGGCGATTAATTATTTCTTCGCCAATTCATTGATTACATCCATTATCTTCTGTCCGATTTCTTCGGCAGCCTCCATAGTAGAAGCTTCGCTATATACACGGATAATCGGTTCTGTATTACTCTTACGCAAATGTACCCATTTGTCTGCGAAGTCAATCTTCACACCGTCAATATCGTTGATTTCCTCGTTCTTATAGATTTCCTTCACTTTAGCGAGAATAGCGTCCACGTCAATTTCCGGAGTCAGATCGACACGGTTCTTCGCAATGAAGTAAGGAGGATAAGTAGCGCGAAGTTCGCTTACCTTCTTTCCTTCGTGAGCCAGATGGCTAAGGAATAAAGCGATACCTACCAAAGCGTCACGACCGTAATGGCTGGCAGGATAGATCACTCCACCATTTCCTTCACCACCGATAACAGCATTGGTTGCTTTCATCTTCGTTACAACGTTTACTTCGCCAACGGCAGAAGCATTGTATTCCATACCGTATTTACGGGTTACATCACGCAGGGCACGAGTAGAACTCAAGTTGGATACCGTATTGCCCGGAGTATGCTTCAGCACATAGTCGGCAACAGTAACCAATGTATATTCTTCACCGTACATCACACCGTTTTCGCAAATCATTGCCAGACGGTCAACGTCAGGGTCTACCACAAATGCCACATCCGCTTTTCCCCCTTTCATCAAGTTCATGATGTCTCCGAGATTCTTTTCAAGCGGCTCCGGGTTGTGCTGGAAGTTTCCGGTAGGTTCACAATATAGTTTCTCTACATGTTTCACACCCAAACGTTCGAGAAGTTCGGGAAGAATGATGCCGCCTACTGAGTTTACACAGTCAATAGCCACACGGAAATCAGCTTTCTTGATAGCTTCAACGTCTACCAGGTCAAGAGCCAATACGCTGTCGATATGTTTTTGATTGTAGGTAAGATCCTTGCGATAAGAGCCCAAGTGATCAACATCGGCATAGTCGAACTCTTCAGCTTCGGCGATACGAAGTACTTCATTACCTTCCGCCGCGTTCAGAAACTCACCATGTTCATTCAGTAACTTCAGTGCATTCCACTGTTTCGGATTATGAGAAGCTGTCAGGATGATACCGCCACAGGCGCCTTCCATCGTTACAGCGAGTTCTGTAGTCGGAGTAGAAGCCAAGTCAATGTCCACTACATCCCAGCCCATTCCCATCAAGGTACCGACTACTACGTTTTTTACCATTTCACCGGAGATGCGGGCGTCACGTCCCACAACGATCTTGTTACTCTTTACCGTACAAGTCTTACGGATTAAAGTAGCATAAGCCGAGGTGAATTTCACGATGTCGAGCGGATTTAATCCTTCGCCCGCTCCTCCGCCGATAGTTCCGCGGATTCCAGAGATAGATTTGATTAGAGTCATAGGTTCTTTACTTAAGATTTATTTAAATGTTAGTGTTTCTAGCTTCGTGCTTTACGGAACTCAGTGATATCATAGAAGTAAGGAGTTACGTACTGTTGAGCAGAAGTATGTCCCATCTTTGAAGGAACGATCAGACGCACGTGGGCATTGTCACGCAGGTAGGGCAATGCCAAAAGCCATCCTTGAGGTACGGCCGTACTGGCGTAATAGGACGACCAGACATAGTCCATTTCGATGAATGTACCAGCTGAATAAGTGTCTGTCTTCACGTAACGGAATACGGCAGGATAGGCATACAGCTGTGAAGCGTCCATATACTCTTCCATAGGTATATTAAAAGCCGCAAGTTCGCGTGTAGCGATGTTGGTCTCCGCATAACGGGTACAAACGATATTACCGTCTACGAACTTATCTTTTTCTTTGTCCGCGTCCGCATATTCTCCACCATTATCATCACCACGTCCACGGTCTATAATCTGCATATATATTCCCTCGCTGGTGAAAGACACGAATTCATCGTATGCGTCCCCATTCGCTTTCGCTTTCGTCACCGTATCATTCTTTTCGAATTCCTCGACTGAAATCACATGAATCGCACTATCTTTGATGAACTGGCTTACCGCATTCTTCTCATCTTCCAACATTTCCGCGTATGTCTTCGAATCATCGCACGCCTGGAACAGACTTCCGGCAGTCAGCAAAGAGAGAAATAAAAATACAAGTTTCTTCATTATCTGTTATTTAGCTATATTCCGCACAAATGTATCTCAAAATCATTAAAAGTTGAAAGAGCAATGTTGAAAGTTCGTATCTTTTAACCTTTCCATATTCACTTTTAACCTTCCACCTTTAGCTTTTGGCTGTTAATAGAGACTTATATTTCTCAAGCGCTTTCTCGAAAACAGCTTTTGCCTCTTCCATCGTTCCGAAAAATTCACCTCCGGACGCGTTCAAGTGACCGCCACCGTTAAAGAATTCGGCTGCCAACTGATTGCACGGAAAAGTCCCGACCGAACGGAGGGAAATTTTAATCATCGGTTTCTCTGTATCTTCCCGCAAAAAGCAGGAAAAGCGAACGTTCTTAATGCTGAGAGGAATATTGACAAAGCCTTCACTATCTCCTTTTATATAGTGGAACTTGCCTTGTTCGGCTTTCGTCAGTGTAATTAAAGCCGAGTTACAATCCGAATAGACGGTCATGTTCGACAAGACATATCCCATCAGCCGCAAACGGCTCTCGGAATAGGTGTTGTACACCTTACGATAAATATCGTCTTTATCAATGCCTTTGGAAAGGAGTTCGCTGATAATGAAGTAGATCTCCCGATTGTTGGAATTGTAGGTAAAACCACCCGTATCGGTCATCATGCCCGTATAGATACACTCGGCACCCTCTTTAGAAATCTCGTCGAAATAGCCCATCCGGCAAATAAGGCGGAACACCAGTTCGGAAGTAGAAGAGATCTTCGGGTAGGACATCGTTATCTTACAAAAGTCTTCAGGATACAAATGATGGTCTATCAGTATCTTACGCGCAGGAGAAGCAGCTACGGCATCCGCCATATCTTCGATGCGTTTCAGCGCGTTGAAGTCCAGGCAACAGATAACATCGGCCTCAGCAAGCAGTTTATCCGCAAACTCTTTATAGCGGTCATACAAAAGAATGTCCTTACTGCCCGGCATCCACTTGAGGAAATCGGGAAATGCATTAGGCACAATTACGTTCACTGTCTTTTCCTGAGAATCCAAGAAATGATATAATCCCAGTGATGAACCGATTGCATCACCGTCAGGAGATACATGAGATACTATTACTATTTTGTCAGCTCGCTCAAACCATTTAGTAAAATGGTCTATTTTAGCTTGTTCTATTACTTTCGTCAACATACTTTTTTTCTTTATCAAGGTGCAAATGTACGATAATTCTTTGTACTTAGAGCAAAAAGCGGACAGAACCTTCTTCCGATAAGGAGATAAAACGTAAACCGTATTCCTTGCATTCCTCCTTAAAACAGTCTCTACGATACTCTGAGAGGGAGGCATCGAAGATGATACAACCGGGAAGAAAGAATTTGGTAAGTTCTTTCAATCGGCCGTCATAGCCTTTGCATAAGTAAAGATAATCAATATATAACGTGGGAGTCGTCGATTTGTTCCGCAACGTCTGCCAATGATTATCGTTTACAATACAGATATTACATCCATGAAATGATACAAGTTGCCGTTGTCGGGAAAATACGTCAGTCCGACAGTCGGAGGTGATTTCCGTCGGCGGTAAAAGATGCCGACGTTTCCAATAATTGGCTGTCACACGTTCCAATGCTTTTTTGTTCGGTAACGTGTCCGCATAACTTATCCAGGAATCTCCACTGCTTTCTATGCAATGAACCGCCGGACAACCCCGTACATTATAAAAGGCCAAACCTCTCTGCGGACGGTCTATCCAAACCATCGTAACATGATAAATACTTAATAAAAGAACGGAAAGAAGACAGAATAACAGGTTTCTAAGCCGCCTATGCAAACAGTAACAGACTGCTCCGAACAGGAAAACATAGATACCGCAAACTTCCAATTGATAAAGCCAGATTCCATCGACAGACGAGCAAGGAAGTTGCTCCACCCATCTCACAAAGAGGTTCAATCCCTCCAACAGTTTTCTGACACCTACCACTGCCCATATCTGAAGCCAAGGAAAAGGAGTCAGAAGAAGCATGAAAATAGCGGCATACAGGATAATAGTAATCAAAGGAATGACCAGCAGATTCGTCAAAAGAAAGTGTACGGAGAATCGGGAGAAGTAAAACATGACAAGCGGAGCAGTTCCTATCTGTGCGGCAATAGATACGCTCATCAGTCCCCAGACGGACTTCCCCACTCTGTTTCTTACAGCAAACAGGCGATAAACCGGCCTCTGAATCAATAAAATGGAGGCAACCGCAAGGAAGGAAAGCTGAAAGCCGACATCAAACAGTCCTGCCGGATTACAAAGCAGCATAAGCCATGCTGTCACAGCTAGTGTATTCAAGGAGAATGGTTGACGGCCGAATACATCTGCCAATGCCAGGATGGAGAACATGGTGACCGAACGGACTACTGAGGGAGAAAGTCCCGTAAAAAAGGCGAAAGCCCATAATAAGACTAAAAGAGACACGGAACGGACACATCTGCCGGTCCGCCCTTTTCGGGCAACAGGTCGTAGAATAAAGAAAAGAAAAGCATACAGAAGTCCGATGTGTAACCCAGATAGAGCTAGAATATGACTCGCGCCGACTATCGAATAGCTTTCGCGAACAGATTCGCTTAATTCAGTCTTATCACCAATGGTCAAAGCAGACAGCACGGCTAGTTCATCTCCGGTAAAGCCTAATTGACGGTAAAGAGCTATCACTTTCTCACGGTAAGAATCGGCCAGACACCGAAGACGCAAATGAATCGTTCCGTTTGTCTGTACGGAACGCAGTGTTATCCATTTTCCGGCAGCGACATAGCCCGTCCCACTAATACCTCTTCGCATCAAGTAGCGGGCATAATCAAACTCATCGAAGTTCTTCTGATTAGCAGGTGGGGAAATGCGTGTAGAAACCAACAATTCATCCCCGCTCTTCAAGCAGGCGGCAGCTGAATCCTGTTTCAGATAGAGTATCGCTTTTCGCTCTACCGGATGACTACCGATAGAATCATAATATTCTTTCACAAGTACCCTGCAGAGCGATGTACGCTCCCTTGGTTGTGGAATATCCGTTATCAGAACCCGATAAATTACGTCATCGTCAGGAAAGGTATATTGTGTTTGCCGCAGTTGCCAAGTTATTCCTGTCCATCCGCCCGCGAAACACAGGACTGTCAGGACTGCTCCGAAACACCAACGCTGCGAATAATGCTCACAGAAATGAAAGAGAAAAGCCAAGATTAACAGGAAGATGGAAACCGATACTCCCCAAAGAACATCCATCGAACAGTCGAAAAAGCGTTCTCCACAAAAAACGCCTGCTATCCAGGGGATAACCAGGCGCATATAAGGATATTGATGGATACAATAATTACAAGTCATGTAATTGATGAATCATCGCCTCCGGATCCGGTGCTGCAAAGACGGCATTACCTGCCACCAACGCATCGGCTCCCGCCTCAACCAGCCGGGCTCCTGTTTCCAAGTTTACACCACCGTCTACTTCAATCAGCGCTTTCGATCCTGTCCGTTCAATCAGGGCACGCAGCTCACGGACTTTCTCAACCGAATGTTCGATAAACTTCTGTCCGCCAAATCCCGGATTCACGCTCATGACAAGCACCATATACACATCCCGGATAATATCTTGCAGCAGAGCTACCGGAGTAGCAGGATTGATGGTTACGGCAGGCTGCATCCCCGCTTCCCGGATTTGCTGTATCACCCGATGCAAATGCGGACAAGCCTCATAATGCACATTCATCGTATGAGCGCCCAACGCCTTTACTTCAGGGATGAATTTTTCCGGATTAACAATCATCAGATGCACATCCAACGGTTTCTTACTCAACTTCGCTACATACTTCAATACCGGAAAGCCGAATGAAATGTTCGGGACAAAGACCCCGTCCATTATATCAATATGTACCCACTCCGCTTCACTGCGGTTTATCATTTCAATATCTTTCGCCAATTGTCCGAAATCGGCAGAAAGAATGGAAGGAGCAATAATCGGTTTCATAATTCTTCTATATTTAAGGTTTATCACTTCATCTTACAGCCGTCCGCCAAACGGTATCCACGAAGCAACTCATCTGTTTTCAAACGTTTCTTGCCGGGAAGCTGCAAGGAAAGAATGGATACAAACCCATCCGGCACGGCAACCTTTATATATTTCTTGCCATCCGTCACAACCGTTCCCGCAGAGAGCTGATGTGATTCGTACATCTTTTCAGTCTCGAAGATTTTCACCACTACCGCTTCATTTTCAGAAGCGACCAGTTCACTCCAAGCGGCGGGATAAGGCGATAATCCACGAATAAAGTCGTACACCTTCTTCACCGGTTGATTCCAATCAATCCGGCAAGTATCTTTGAATATCTTCGGAGCCGGACGGAGTTCACCGACAACCGCCATTTCTTCTTGAGGAATCGGTTTTACCGTTCCATTCAATATAGCATCTACCGTTTCAAGAACCAGTTCCCCTCCCAACATCATCAATTTGTCATGTACCACTTCCACATTGTCTGTATCCGCAATAGGCACACGTACCTGCTGAATAACCTCTCCCGTATCAATCTCATGTTTCAGGAAAAACGTAGTGATTCCTGTCTCCGTGTCACCATTGATCACCGCCCAATTGATGGGAGCAGCTCCACGATATTGAGGAAGCAGAGAAGCATGAAGGTTAAACGTACCCAGTCGCGGCATATTCCAGACCACCTCCGGCAACATCCGGAAAGCAACCACAATCTGCAAGTCGGCTTTCCATTCGCGCAAGGCCTCCACAAAAGCCTCATCTTTCAACTTCTCGGGCTGAAGCAACGGTAAGTTCCGCTCCAACGCATATTGCTTGACCGGAGAATACTGTATTTTATGTCCGCGTCCGGCAGGCTTGTCGGGCATTGTGATCACACCCACTACATTATAACCGCCTTCCACCAACTGACGCAAGGCCTCTACCGCAAAATCGGGAGTACCCATATATACTATTCTTAAGTCTTCTTTCTTCATAATCCAACTATGTTATCATTAAAACGCAAAGTCTAGTCTTCCGAGAAATGTACCAGCACCTGCCGATATGAGTTAAATATCTTCGATTTAGAGACAAAGCCCTCATAGCGTCCCTCCTCGTCCACCACCGGAAGATTCCAGGCTTTCGTATCGTCAAACGTCTGCATTACCTGTTCCATTCCGTCCGTATCGAATATCTTGGCAGGTGCGGATGTCATCAATTTGTTAACAGTGAAACGATGATAAAGTTCTTGTCGGAACATGATGTTACGGATGTCATCGAGCAGGACAATACCCAACAGTTCGCCCGTTTTTTTATCCGTTACCGGGAACACATTCCGATGGGAAGCGGCAATCGCTTTCACCAGCTCACCCAAATCCATCTCCGGATGTACAACTACAAAATCCTTCTCCACCACATTCTCCATCTTCATCAATGTCAACACAGCCTTGTCTTTGTGATGCGTAATCAGCTGCCCCTTCTTTGCCAGACGCATGGAATATATACTATGAGGCTCAAATGCGATAATCGTCAGGTATGAGCTAACGGATACAATCATCAGCGGAAGGAACAAATCGTATCCACCCGTCAGTTCGGCTATCAGGAATACTCCCGTCAGAGGAGCGTGCATGACACCGCTCATGACTCCCGCCATTCCCATCAAAGCAAAATTCTTCTCCGGCAAATAAGCGGAGAAAGTAAAGTCATTACTGAAATGGGAAAAGACGAATCCGGCGATACACCCTAAATAAAGCGAAGGGGCAAAGATACCACCGCAACCGCCACCGCCATTCGTCGCGCTAGAGGCAAATACTTTCAACAGAATGATCAACATCAGATAGACCAGCAGCAGATTGCCATAACCATAAAACATGGAGTTGTTCATCACCGTATCCCATTCGGCTGTGGAAGTTCCGTTCAGCAACAGCTCAATCGTATCGTATCCTTCACCGTAGAGAGGCGGGAAAAGGAAAATCAACACACTCAACATCACACCGCCAAAAGCAAGTTTCTTATAGGGATTATTGAGCTTGCCGAACACGCCCTCCACCGAATTCATGGCACGTGTGAAATAAAGCGAAACCAAACCACAAAAGATACCCAGCAGGATGACATAAGGAATACGTTCCAATTCGAACGCCTGATCGAGGTGGAATTTAAACATAGCCTCCGTACCGGTAGTAATATAGGAAACGGTAGCTGCCGTGACCGCAGAAATCAGCAACGGAAGCAGGGACGACATGGTAAGGTCAATCATCAGAACTTCCAATGTAAATACCAATCCCGCAATCGGTGCTTTAAAGATACCGGCAACCGCACCCGCCGCACCACAACCTACGAGCAACATCAATGTACGGTGCTCCATCTTGAACACACTTCCCAGATTGGAGCCGATAGCGGAGCCTGTCAAGACGATAGGCGCCTCCGCCCCAACCGACCCACCAAAACCGATAGTTATCGCACTGGCAATGATAGACGACCAAATATTATGTCGTTTGATGCGTCCCTGTCGGCGGGAAATGGCATACAGAATCTTTGTGACTCCATGACTGATATCGTCTTTAACAATGTTGCGTACAAACCAGCCTGCCAGGAAAATTCCGACTACCGGATATACCAGATACAAATAGTTAGCTTGGGTCACGTTGAAATTATCGGTCAGGAAATTCTGTATCTGATGGATAAAGAATTTCAATATTAATGCGGCAAACGCTGTAAAGATACCGACCAGAAAACTTAATATAAGGATAAACTGCTTTTCCTTTATATTCGCTTCCCGCCACTTGATACAACGCTGTAATAAACTCAATTTTTCTTCTTTCATTTATTCGCGAATTATCTTAATCACTCCACCTTTGTCCAACTTAATAATGCTTGAGGGTTTCGGCCGACTCATATCCTCTTGACGGAAACCGACGATATAGTCCACCGCCGACTTGATTTCATCGCTGATCTCACTAAAATTCGCAGCTCCGGGCTGACCGCTCACATTGGCCGATGTGGAGACAATCGCTTTGCGGAATTGCTGGCAGAGCCTTCGGGAAAATTCTTCGTTTGTAACACGGATTCCCACACTGCCGTCTTCCGCCAACAGGTTCGTCGCTAAATTGCGCGCACCGGAATATATAATCGTCAACGGCTTGTCGGCAACTTCAATCAAGTCCCACGCTACAGCCGGTACATCCTGTACATAAAAATCCACCTTCACAGGACTGTCCACCAACACCAGCATAGCCTTGCTATCAGCACGTTTCTTAATCTCATACACACGGCGTACAGCCTCTTCATTAGTAGCGTCGCAGCCTATTCCCCATACGGTATCGGTAGGATAAAGAATCACTCCTCCTTCATTCATCACCTGACAGGCTTTTTTAATATCTTCTATCATTTCTTGATTAATTTCTGTTGAGAATAACACGCAAAAGTAGTACTTTTGCGCCAAATTCAAAAAGATTAAGTGAAAACAATGGAAGAAATCGTATTTCACCACACTCTGCCTATCCAGTTGCGCTTCAATGACGTAGACAAATTCGGGCACGTCAACAATACTGTTTATTTCTCTTTTTATGATTTGGGAAAGACTGAATACTTCGCTTCAGTATGTCCGGGAGTCGATTGGGAAAAGATGGGAATTGTCGTCGTTCACATCGAAGCGGACTTCGTCAAACAAATCTTCGCCTCAGACCACATCGCTGTGCAAACGGCTGTTTCCCAAATAGGTACGAAAAGCTTTCATCTCATCCAACGGGTCATTGACACCACAACGAATGAAATAAAATGTATCTGTAAGTCCGTCATGGTGACTTTCGACCTCGAAAAGCATGAATCCATCCCCTTGACAAAAGAGTGGATAGAGGCGATATGCAAGTATGAGGGACGGGATTTGCGAAAATGAGCCCAAACATTACAAAGGCAAACATCTGTTGATAATACTATCAAAATTACTGCCCCACTATTGCTTTTCACCAATTAATTTTGTATCTTTAGGACTCACGTCCGTTTGAAAATAGGTAGTCACCTTATAGAATGACATTTGTCACTTTATAAGGTGACTATTGTCATTCTACAAAGTGACCATTGTCCCCTTGTAAGGTGACGACTACCCGGCTACATAAAACCCCACTCTTTTTCGCACAGCAAGACCTTATTCTTCCCACTGCTTGAGGTTAAACAGCCGCCTCAAGATATTCGCCATATCCGTGTTATCTCTTCTGCCCGAATACAAATGAGCCTGTTTCCCTACAACATACAGAGGAACCGGAGCGCCTGTATGAGATTTGGTAGTCCACCCAATAGAGTCTTTTTTATCTAGCAAGGCGACCGCAGCCACCGCCAACGGCTCATCTTTAGCATAGAGGCTCACTATATCTTTTGATTTCTTCTTCAAGAAAAATTTCATCTCCTCCCAAGAAGGAATGGCAACAGCACTTTTCATTTTCCGCATAGCATTGGTCAAAGCTTCTTGCGAACACTGCTGGTATTTCTGCAATTCGATATTCAAGTTTGTGCCAGAATTTCCCAATCCTAAACCTCCGGTTTCATGGTCAGCAGTTACAAGAATCAAGGTTTCATCGGGATGTTTCTTGTAGAATTCATAAGCCAGGCGAATACATTGGTCAAAGTCGATAGTTTCCGTAACAACCGTAGCCGCATCATGGGCATGAGCCGCCCAATCTATCTTGCCACCCTCTAGCATCATAAAATTACATAGTTAGTCGTCTTTTCTCCCGTCGCCAAAGCTGTGGCAGCCGCCGAAGAGCAAGTTATCAAGTGAGAGGCCGACCGTGTGCACACTTGTGTCATCACGGGAAAAGTAGGGAACAGTAGTGAACGCTCACCGGTATCTGTACCGACTTTCTCGCATATATCTGCGAAGCTTCCACATGATTGAACCCCATCCCGTCACCGATAAATAAAAATATGTATTTCGGCGCCAGCGCTCCGTATGCCAATGTAGCGCAGACTAGCAGTAGCCCGAACAAAACAGGCCTCATAGGTCTTGTCATCCTGTCTTTCATTTTATATCTATATTAAAAAAGGTTAGTCATAAATATGTTAGTCGTGAATATAAAGGATATTAGGTACCGTACGTTCTCCACGATGGTCGAAACGCTTATTGTCGCAGGGGTAGTTAACGATTCCATTATCCGGTGCACCGGACAACCAAAGAGTAGTAGAACCTCCTCCATCAAGATTGATCGCATCTTTGCCTCCCAGGATTCGGATCAGATGCGCCAATTCCGGGATACTTACCCCTCCGGCATGTTTCGGGAAACGTCCGTCCACGGTTATGAATAGTATCTTTCCGTCTTTGGTAAGGGCTACCGCACTACGGGGATGCTTAGTCCGGATAAAGTCTTTCTCGCATAAACTCCAGTCGCAATAGCGACCGTCTTTCAACATCAACGGCCCGGAGGCCAATACGATACCTTTTTTCCCTTTATATTGCTTTTCTATCTGTCTATTCCAAGAGATTATCTTCATTTTTCCCTTGCGGATACTAACGGCTCCGGTGACACGTCTCGCAAACTCACCCAAAGTAGTAGTATCTACCACCTGGCGGTCTACTTTAAGGAAACAGACCGAGTTTCCTCGCTTCATATCAAAGTAAGAACCGTTTATAGCTGCGATAGCGCCCTGTTCCGAAGCCATTTTACTTGTTTCTCTCATCTTATCCGAGACGGTTACACCGACTTTCAATCCTGCACCGGGATCAATTTCTATCAGACTGATAGATTGGGGGGCCTGATATAATTGAGGAATGGAAACATACTTATGAGTTATCCCTTTTCGGGGACTTTCTATCTTCCATTGTGCAGATACGACTGCCAGCGAATCCGATACAGTTTGCCCTTTTACTATTCCCAAAGAGCATACAGCCAAGACAATGCCGAGTAACAAGTTTCTTTTCATCATAAACAGATTAATAAATGTGTTAAGTATAATAAATCAATTAAGTTATTTTATTCAGTGAGGTTATTGCCTTTCAATATCCAGTCCTTTTTTCGAGTAGCATACTGCGACCAAGCTTTGATATCCGAAGGAATTTGCCCGCTCAACTGGTTATCATTTACTCTAAATATCCCTTTAGAACCACTCTTCTCGATCACAATTCCATATCCATAAGGGATACTTCCATTGAATCCATTGTCATAGACCATAAATTCCATCAAGTTTTTCCAAGTAGTCGGTTTATTACTGCCATCTAACGGAATCACCGGAAGAGAGCCACTCAGATCATTACAATATGCTTTAATCGTGACAATGCCCGGAATCTTAATCAACGGATCCAGATTTCCGCTAAAAGAATTTTCAAATCCGGCAGGAGTTGCTGTCGGATGATTGGATATATTAAAGCTGGTCAATAATTGACATTCCCCCCAAAGACTCCGGCAAACTGCCACCCGCCGCTGATTCAATAATCCACAAATTTGTCAATTGAGACAAATGTCCTATCTCTTCCGGAATACCTGTTATCTTTTGACGCTTGAACTTCAGCACTTTCAGTTCCGACAATTCACATAACGGAGTGATATCTCCCACAATGTTATTCGGTTCTTGAATATCAATCTGTACCACTCTCCCATTCTCAAATTTCACACCCGGCCAATGAGTCGCATTCGTTTCCAAAGGAGCGTCAAAGTTCCACTTCTTCACCCAATTATCTCCGTTCGCCCCCTCATAGAACATCCTCAAATAATCAATATCTTCCAACGGTTTCTTGTCCTGAGTAATGGTCAGCATATCGGTTACCCCGTTCGAGCCCTTCAAATACAGATAAGCGGTGCGGCCGTCTTCCACATCTTTATAAGGATCGATTTTAAGTTTCAGTTCCGATTCGTTCACAACACCGGGAGTGATCGGCTCACCATCGGTTATGTGTATCCAATCGCAGCCTTCCGACAATTCATACGTATAAGCAACCATCGTAACAAAAGGAATCACTTCTTCTTCGTTCCCCTTAGCTCCCACTTTCAACGTACGCTTCTTCAAGGCAATGCCAATACCTTCCTGCACCACCTTCAACTTTGTTTCAGCACCTTCCACGATCCAAGCGGATATTTCGGCTTCACGAGAGGCCACATCCGTATTCTTGGTCACCGACATTTTGAAGCTTCCGGATTTCAGTCCATTAGAGGTCAGCAAGTCAATCCATGCCGCAGAAGTCTTCACCCTCCAAGGGAGATTCGATTCGATATCCACTGTATATTCCTTTTCATCCAAAGGCAAATTCAATGCCTCATCCACAAATTTCAAGTCCGGTTCCGGCAGAGTCATACCCGTATCATCCGTAAAATCCTGACAACCCGACAAACCTATCAGCAAAGACAAAAGCCCGATTCTTCCGATACAGCTTTGTCCGCACAAAGATAGTATTCTATTTAGTATCATATATTCAGCTATTTAAAATTCAAACAATCAATTATCAGTCACAACCAGCAGTCCGTTTGCCACTTCCCTTTCTACTCCACCATTATCATAAGGCCAGTTGCGTATGGCAAAACGCCCGTCCTCAAATCCGGCAATCTTACGGATGATAAAAGTAGAAGAACCTCCTCCGTCGAGATTGATAGCGTTCTTTGCTCCTAACGCCTTCATCACCGCACCCATTTCAGCATATCTCATTCCGTTGGAGTACCAGAAGTTACGCCCGTCGGCAACGAGGATATAGACCACATTATCATCCGTCACTCCGATAGCGGTTCTCGGTTCCAATGCGGTTACCGTCTGAGGAAGCACATTCCCGTTTGTCATCAGACGCACACGCCCTCCCACAGCTTCCTGAATATTCTCTTTGTACGAATCATATTCATCATACGAGCCGATGATCGCTCTCTTGTTTTTCGTAATGGCGAAGAAAGTACAAACGTTATCAGTCATCGTACCTTTCAGACAAGTACCATTCCGGTAGTAGATTCCTTGCGGTGTTCCATCCTTTGCAAAGAAATCACCGTTCACGGCAGCCAATACCCTGCTGCCGGACTTATCATATGCCAAAGCCGCATCACGGGACACATAATAATAGCTGGACGATGTGCCGAGAAAGGCAAGTGCCGTCTGCAGTTCTTCTTCGATAAAGCTCCATACCGCCTCTTCCGAATCGCGGAAAGGCTTTTCCATCGTATTCACTTTCTGAATAGGGACACCACCCCAACGAGTCACCAGTGCATGATAAATGTATGCCCTGAAATAATGCGCTTCGCCGATAATCAGATTCCGCAGTTCCGATTCAGGGAGAGATTCGACGATAGAAAGTACATTATTCACCTGATAAAGGGCATTATAATATCCATTCCAACTATTGGATACGATTGAATTCAACGAAGAGAGCACTGAGTTGATCAAGTCCTTCGCATTCCCAGTGCTTTGCGTCAAGTCACCGCCCAATATATCAAAAGTAATGTAAGATTCCCTCGTTGGAGAGTTCTGTACCTTATTGTACATTCCCATACGCAAAGCGGAGAGATCTTGGGAAGTCACGCTTCCCGGCGATACTGCGGAATGAGACTCAATATCCAGCATACCGCTACACGAAGTCAGCAACAGGCAACCGATAAATATATATATAATCTTTTTCATCATTGTGAGCATTTATGATTAGAAACTAAGGTTTATTCCGAAATTGACCGAACGGGAAGGCGGCACTCCGTAAAGATCGACTCCGAAGTACTGCGGATCCATATTCTTACTCACTTCAGGATCCCAACCGGAGTATTTGGAAAACAACAGTAAGTTATCCCCCTGAACATACAGGCGAAGTCCTTTCATCCGGATCTTCTGCAACATCACTTGCGGGAAAGTGTAACTGAATGTCAACGAACTTATCATTATAATTGAAGATATTCTCTATCAATATGTTCTTTACCAGACGATTGTACTCAACGATACGTCCGCCACCGGCTCCATACGGATGGTTCTCATTATAATAAACATAGTCATACGTATATCCGATATCGGTACTGACGGAGTTTTTCAAGCTGAATTTCTTATATTTCAGGTCAGCGTTGAATGTACCCAGATAACGGTACGTGTCAATATAGGACACTTCCTCGTTCAATATCTGAAGCGGATTGTGACGCGTCAGCTCGTCGGTTCCTCCCAAATAATAGTCATCGTTCGGCTTGTACGGACGGTCGAAAGGACGCTGTTCCACAGCACGGGCCACGATAGTAGAACCAATATTGGCACCCGGCACCCGGTTATTTTTCAAATAATTGCCACTAACATTGGCGCCGACTTCCAACCATGAAGTCATTTCATGACTGATTTTCGCCTTCAAGTTGATTTTGGTTATATCGTTCGTTTTGATAATGCCCTCCTGATAATTGTAATTCGCTCCAACGTAAAACTTCGTTTTCTTGCTGCCACCGGAGAAAGACAGGTCTACATTATAAGAATGCCCTACCTGAGTAATCAGATCCAACCAGTCCGTATCCGGCATTCCCTGAAAAGGATTTGAGATAGGAACGACATAACCGGAAGTCCCTACGGTATATCCGTTCTGACGATTGTAGCGTTCCACTCCGTCATTATAGGTCTCTACGTACAAGTCGGAATCCGCATATTTGATACGTCCTTTATTGGCAAATTTAGAGATACCCGTACTGACATTCAAACGAATGTCCGAACGGCCTTCCTTACCGGATTTGGTCGTTATCACAACTACACCGTTGGTAGCCCGGGATCCGTAGATAGCGGCAGAAGCCGCATCTTTCAGAACCTCAATGGATTCGATATCTGTCAGATTCAACACTGCCATCGAACTTAGATTCTCTCCCATGTTAAATAGAGAAGCGTTGCTGTTGAGAATAGGTATCCCGTCCACTACATAAAGCGGTTCATTGCTGGCGCTCAATGAGGCGGCTCCACGAATACTCATCCGTTCGGAACTTCCCAAGTTGCCGGAACCTGTCGATACCGTAACCCCCGCTACTCGTCCCTGTAACAGTTCGCTCGGGCTAAGCACCGGACGCATATTCGATTCTGTCGGTTTGAAGGAGCTGATAGCATTAGTTACCAATGCCTTGCGCTGTGTTCCGTAGCCTACCACAACTACTTCATTCAATGCTTTTGAATCTTCACTCAACGTGACATTGATGTTCTGTTGCGCTTTCACCGGATATTCCATACTCTTATATCCCAAAAAAGAAAAAACCAATGTTGCATGCTCGGGCACTTCAAGACTATATTTACCGTTTATATCGGTAATGGTACCAATCGTAGTACCCTTCACGGTCACATTACATCCCACAACAACTTCACCGGAAGTTTCCTTCACGAGTCCGGTTATTCTTTTCTTGTGTTGTGTGGGAGTCCGTCCCTCCACTTGCTTCTTCGTAAGAATGATGTGCTTTCCTTCCATCGTGTAGGAGAACTCCGTACCTTTCAACGCATCCATCAACAGACTTGCCACCGTCCCGTTCGGAGTGGAAATAGCCACTTTGCGTTTCAGGCTAACCTCACGTTCGTTGTAAATAAACAAATAGTCCGTTTGCTTTTCAATCTGTCTGATAATCTCAGCCAGTGTTGCGATTCCTTTATTCATTCTAACCTTCTGATTTTGCGAATAACTATTCACGGAATACGCCTCAAAAATGATGAATAACAGGAAAAAGACAGTCAACCTCATAATTCTTAAAATTTGAGTACAGTGTGTTTTTCTATGGGCAATACACCCACACTAAAGATTATTTTTCATATCTTTGCTTCGAGTTATTAAGTTAATACATAAAGATTTGTAACAGATGCGAGTCTTTCTTGTTGACTTCTCACATATCGGTAAGTGTTGCAGCACTTACCGATATTTCTGTTCTGGACGGGCCGGTTCTCTTGCTCTCATTTTCTGTGTTTTTTAGATTAAGTACTAGGGTTAATAGATAATTATCTGATTGTTCTCTTCATCCAAAGTATAGTCGAAGCCGACATACTTCTGCAATACCTTTACCACGTGCTCTATCCCTTCTTTCTGACGGAATTTACCCGTACACGGACGGGAGGCAATTTCAATGTTCTTATTGATAATCCGCACTTCATAATATTGCTCCAGTTTCTTGAATACAGCTTCCAACGGTTCATTCTTGAAAGAATAAACACCTATCCTCCACAAGAAAGCATGATCTGACGTAAAGGTTTCCTTACAAAGTTTTCCATCTATCGTCTCTACCTTCTCATTAGGTTGCAGCATGACTTCATGCTGTGTATCGGGCTGATACACGGTAACCTTACCTTCTATCAAAGAGGTTTCAAACAGGTCAGAATCCGGATAAGCGGAAACATTGAACGTGGTTCCCAACACTCTGACGTTATATTTCTCCGTTTCAACAATAAAAGGATGTTTCTCATCACGCGCTACCTCAAAATACCCCTCTCCCTCCAAAATCACTTTCCTCTCTTTGGAGTGGAATCCGGCAGCCGGATATTTTAAAATGGAGTTCGAGTTCAACCAAACGGTTGTTCCATCAGCCAGAACCAGACTGGCTCTTTGTCCTGCGGGAACAGTCATCACCTGCATCTCTGTAGAATGTTCCAACCGGTACTCCTGATATTCTTTATGAAGAATAAAGGCAAGCATAGCAACAACAGCGGCTATCTTTATGGAAGTCCGGAGATAATGAGTCACGGTCTTTTTCTTTCCCGGTTTTTCTTCCTTCAGATTAGCATTCCAGACAGTCGCATCATAGATATGGCGTAGCTGCATCAACTGCTCACGGTGTTCTTCGTTCTCTTTCAGCCAACGTACCACTTCCTTCTTTTCTTCGGGAAGTACATCACCGGCAATATATTTATTTAATAGTTTCGTGTCCATACGGTTTTGAATTAAAATATCAGCAGTTTTCCGCCTTACATATATAAGACACGCCACTCACGAAGTTCACTAGTGGAAAAATGAAAAAAGTTAGAAAAAGAGGAAAGAGGAAAGGTAATCCTTGAGACAGCAGCGTTGATAATACTCTAGATAGATATCATCAAATGGCATACTAGTGTTTATTGTATTATCCAGTCTTCTCATTTTAGCAGTTTCTCATCTATTCAGCTTTTCGTTAACGAAACAAAGATAGATAAAAGAAGCTAGCTTCCAAAAAAAATCTTTTGATTCCCCTACCCATTTCGAACCCCATAACTGTTAATGTTACAAATCAATTAATTTAATCACCATGAAAAACTATGCATCAAAAGGCAAACGAATCGGATTGTTACTGGCTATGCTATTCATAACATCTTGGATGTTTGCTCAAGTTACCGTAACCGGTAATGTTCGGGATGAGAGAGACGAAGGGGCCATCGGTGCCACAGTCTTACTTGTCGGTAGTCAGAAAGGAGCCATTACAGACTCCGAAGGTAATTTCAAGTTAAGTGTACCGAACGCCCAAACGGCAGTATTACAAATTTCTTATGTCGGCTACGAGACGCAGACAATCCCTCTCAAAGGAAAAACCAGAATCAGAGTTATCCTAAAGGAAGAGGCCAACGCGTTGAATGAAGTAATGGTAGTAGCCTACGGAACTCAAAAGAAAGAGACTCTGACGGGAGCTATCTCTTCTGTCAAAACGGATGTCTTGCTCCGCTCTCCCAATGCAAGCATCGCTACGTCTCTTGCCGGACAAATCACCGGCCTTTCTTCCGTCGCCACAAGCGGACAACCGGGCAAGGAAGACCCGGCAATCTACATTCGCGGAGTAGGTTCATTGACAGAAAGTGCTTCGGCTCCGCTCATATTGGTAGACGGAGTAGAACGTTCCTTTTTCCAGATGGACCCCAATGAGATAGAAAGTGTGACCGTCCTGAAAGACGCTTCCGCTACGGCTGTATTCGGGGTACGTGGTGCCAATGGTGTAATCCTGGTTACCACCCGCCGAGGAGAGGAAGGAAAAGCCAAGATATCCATTTCTTCCTCTGTCGGTATCCAACAACCCACACGGATTCTGGAAATGGCGGACAGTTACACCTACGCCCAACTCTTTAATGAGATGAATGATAACGACAAAAAGCCGAAGCACGCTTTCGACGAATATACATTGGAACGTTTCCGACTCGGTGACGACCCGATCATGTATCCCAACGTGAATTGGCGGAAGTATATCATGAAGAGTTCTTCTATCCAAACCCAGCATAACCTTAACATAAGTGGCGGAACAGAACGTGTCCGTTACTTTATCTCTATGGGATTCTTATGGCAGGACGGACTTTTCCGGCAATATAAGGAACTGGACTACAATAACAACTTTAACTATACCCGTTACAATTATCGGGGAAACCTTGATTTGGACATTACCAAAAGCACTTTATTGAAAGTTGGACTCGGCGGTATCGTCGGTATCACCCACGAGCCTAATGACAATAATTATGAATATGGTCTCTTCTCGCTCATCAACATGGCACAACCTTTCAACAGTCCGGGAATCATAGACGGAAAGCTCGTCACCATCAATCCGGGAAAGTATGAAGGTATCTTGATGAACAATAATGCATTGGCACGCTATTACGGACAAGGATACGACAGGAATACCAGCAATACCATGAATATGGACTTGTCATTGACACAGAAGCTGGACTTTATTACAAAAGGATTATCCGTAGAGGTTAAAGGTGCCTATAATACTTCTTACTCTTTCCTGCAGCAGCGTCACGGTTCTGTCGAATCGTACACTCCTTACTACCAATCGGAACTGGAGAATCCCGATTTGGATATCAAAGATCCTGCTTATAACAAAACCATCGTTTACCGGGTAGACGGACAGAACAAACGGCTGGGCTATGCCGAAAAAACCTATCGGGGGCGCAATTGGTATTTTGAAGCGAGTCTTCGTTACAATCGGAAATTCGGCGACCATAATGTAGGCGGATTATTGCTCTACAACCAGAATAAAAGATACTACCCTTCCGAGTTCACGGACGTTCCGACGGCATACGTCGGTTTGGTAGGCCGACTGACCTACGATTACAAAACCCGGTATATCGCGGAATTTGACTTCGGATACAACGGTTCCGAAAACTTTGCCCCCGACAAGCGGTTTGGTGCCTTCCCGGCCGGTTCTGTCGGATATGTACTTTCAGAAGAACCGTTCATGAAAAAACAAAAGGTAGTGGATTACTTAAAACTGCGTGCTTCCGTCGGTTTGGTGGGGAACGATAATATGAACGACAACCGTTTCCTCTACCTGCCTAACGGATGGACAGTTGACCAACTGGGCAATGTCGTCGACAATTGGGGAGCGTACCAGCACGGATACAACTTCGGGTACAACAACAGTAACACGATGTTCGGAGCTATCGAAAGCCGTATCGGCAATCCGAACGTCAGTTGGGAGACAGCTTTAAAACACAATTACGGTATCGATGTCAACTTCCTGAACAATCGTCTGAAAGTGAGTGCCGACCTTTTCTTCGAGAATCGGAAAGACATTCTGATCAAGCGGAAGACCATTCCCATCTTCACTGATCTGAACAGTAACATCATGCCTGTGGTCAACATGGGACAGGTGAAAAACCATGGATACGAAGTCGATATAAAATGGGAAGACCGGATTAAAGGAGACTTCCATTATTATATCAATGCCAATGTATCTTACAGTAAAAACAAGATTATCTTTCAGGACGAGATAGAGCCGAACGAAACTTACCTATGGCGTACCGGTCAACCGGTAGGAAGTATCTTCGGATACGTGGCCGACGGATTCTACGGTGAAGAGGACTTCACGAAAGAAGGAGCATTAAAAGACGGGCTGCCCGTCCCCGACGCAGATGTACAACCGGGTGACATCAAATACAAAGACTTGAATAACGACCACGTCATCAATGAAGATGATCAATGCAAAATCGGTCATCCTACACGTCCGTCCTATACTTTCGGTCTGAATTACGGAGCCGACTACAAAGGGTTCTTCTTCAGCATGAACTGGACAGGAGCCGCCGAGCGTTCACTTCTGTTGGAAGAGTTCTTCCGGATACCTTTCGGGATCAATTCCAACAATGCGTTGATGCAATTCCATGCCGACAACCGATGGACTCCCGAGACAGCTGAAACCGCTACTGTGCCCCGATTTGCAACGAAGACTATGACTCACAACAGCAAGACTTCTTCGCTATGGGTAAAGAACGGTAACTATCTCAAGCTGAAGACCGTCACACTAGGGTATAACTTCCGCAACGTGGCTGCCTTGAAAAGAATCGGTATCTCCGAACTTGCCATCAAACTAAGCGGTTACAACTTGCTCACATTCGATAAGTTCAAGATTATGGACCCGGAATGTACGCCGGGACTGACCGATTCATACCCTATCAACAAGATCTATAATCTCGGAGTCAACATCACCTTTTAAAACATCAATATCATGAAACGAAGGAATATATTACATACCGGCATGGCAGCCATGCTACTGCTTTCTGTCAGTGCATGCGAGGACTTCAAGTTCGGCAATGACTTTCTCGACAAGCCCATTACAACCGATGTCACTATCGACACCGTATTTTCACGCAAAGTATATGCCGAACAAGCGTTAGCGGAAATCTACCGTTCCTTGCCCGACTTTCTCCCCACAGGCGGAAGACTATCTTGGGCGACACTAGAGTGTATGACCGATCTCGGTGACACTTCCAAACCCGGCGGTATACGTGCTTATCATGCAGGAGACGTCAATGCCTCCTCCGTAGGTTCTCTGCCCTACCGTCTGGATGTACCGCCTGCAGAGGATGGCCCTACCGTAGGCATGGCACCCATGACGGGCATACGCAAAGCCTATATCTTTCTGGAGAATATCGACCGTGTTCCGGACATGACAGACCGTGAAAAAACGATACGCAAGGCGGAAGCTAAAGCCATCATCGCCTTCCACTACGTCCAAATGTTGCGTTACTACGGTGGAATGCCATGGGTAGACCGCTCTTACCGCCCGGATGAAGAGATGAAATTCACCCGTATGACTGTGGAAGAGACCGTACAAAAGACCCTCGAACTAATGAAAGAAGCCGTACAGGTTTTACCATGGAACGTTTCTGCGTCCGACGAAGGACGAATGACGGCGGCAGCCGTTCTCGGTCTGAAATCGAGAATGCTCCAATTTGTAGCAAGCCCTCTATTCAATAACAAAGACCCTTTCATGAGTGGGGAAGCGGCCGACAAGCATTATGTGTGGTATGGCAACTTCGACAAGACTCGTTGGCAAAATGCTTTGGATGCCGGACTGGAATTTCTGCGCGCCAATAAGGAAAACAACGAATATTATAAACTCGTCAACACGGGAAACCCCAGAGAAGACTTTATCTCCGCCTATTTCGACCGTTACAATGGCGAGGTACTGCTTGCCTCTCATCGTTGGGTTACTTACAATGTATGGGGAAATGCTTTCAACGAACTCATTTATGGTATGGGTGGCGCCACCTCCAACTATGCGGATATGTTCGAAATGGCCGACGGAACTCCTTTCAACTGGGATGATTTCGCTTTAGGAGAACCGAATAAGTATGCCAATCCTTTCTTTGACGAGCATAACAATCCGATCCGGGATATCCGCCTGTATGAAACCCTTTTCGTCAACGGTGACCGTTTCAGAGGACGTACTCTGGAAATATACAAAGGCGGACGGGAACAATGTGACGGATATTCGGACGAACTGGCCAGAGCCACTTACAACGGTTACGGTATGCGCAAATTCCTGCGAGACCGGAGTACGGAAGTCGGCGGCAAATTCTACTCCTGCCCGCTTATCCGCCTTCCGGAAATCTACCTGAATATAGCGGAAGCCATGAACGAACTGGGGAAAGCAACAGAGAAAGACGAATTCGGGCGAGATGCTTATGATTATGTCAATCTGGTTCGCGAACGGGTAAAAATGCCAGCATTGACCAATCAGAAAGTAGCTTCCGGACTGCCTTTGAGAGAAGCCATCCTCCACGAGCGTGCCGTAGAGATGGGATTTGAAGAGGTACGTTATTTTGACCTGGTACGTTGGAAACGTTCCGACCTATTCAAAACCGACATCGAACGCCTTGTTATCACCAGGAATGAAGATGGAAGCTTCGATTATGTAAGGGATAACAAGATAGCCAACCCTCGCGGCTGGATAAAACGGTGGACAGACCGCTACTTCCTCATTCCTATTCCATTGGATGAAATCAACAAGAAGTACGGACTCGTACAGAATCCGGGATGGGAATAAACAATCAACAAAAGACTAATTAAAAATGAAAGAACGTATGAAACGTAAATATATACTAATGGGGGTTGCCATATTATCCTCCGTCGTCGCAGGAGCGCAGGATATAACGGACAGCATTGCCCGAAAGACACAGGCCGTCTCCACAATATCGGCCGATGAAATATCAAAGAATGCAACTCCCAATGTATCCAATACATTGTATGGGTTGCTACCGGGACTGTCAGTCATGCAGCAGACGGGGTGGACAGACGATGCAGCTACTCTTTTGCGAGGATATAATAATCCGCTGATTGTAGTTGACGGATTCGCACGTCCGCTCTCTTATCTGAACACAGCGGAAATCGAATCGGTCACCGTACTGAAAGACGGTGCCGCAACTGCCGTGTGGGGAACACGGGGAGCAAACGGTGTGATTCTGATTACCACCAAAAGAGGAGAGTACAACACCAAAATGCAAATAGATGCCAGTTATAAGTTCGGTATGGATTTTCCAATCAACCAACCCAAGTTCGCCAACGGATACGAGTATGCGTCGGCACTGAACGAAGCGCTTTATTACGACGGACTGGAACCACAATACACGCGTGAAGAGCTGGACGCGTTCAGAAACGGAAGTAACCGGGATTTATATGCCGACACCGATTGGATGAAAGAGGGGCTGCGCAAACATACCATCAACAATCAACTCGATATCTCCTTTCACGGGGGTGGCAAACGTCTTCGCTACTTCACCCTGTTAAGTTACAAGAACGACTACGGTATCCTGAATGAAACATACGCCAAATATTCCGACCGCTACACCGCTCAAATGAGGAAATACGAACTAGGACTGCGGATGAACATTGACGTAGATATCACACCGACGACTCTGGCACAATTCAGTATGTTAGGACAACTCCGCGAACGGAAACGTCCGAATACAAGTGAGTATGACTTATTCGCCGGGCTTTTCAACACACCGTCCGGTGCTTTCCCCATGCAGACGTCTCATGGATATTGGGGGAGTAATAATGTACTGAAAACAAATCCGATAGCCCGTATCGCAGATATCGGTTATTTCAAAGAAAACCCGCGAACGTTGCAAGCCGACTTCCGCATCCGGCAGGATTTGTCACTCATCACTCCGGGATTAAGTCTGGAAGCCGCCGTAGCGTATGATAACAATGCCGTTTACAAGGAAGAAGGCTACAAGAAATTCCAATATGAAGTCAATACGCCTGTCAGAAATGTAATCACAGACAAGATAGAAGCGGATTCCAAAGTGTATGGTGACAACAGTACCTTGCAAGTAAACAACCTCGACATGACGGAACAATACATAAACGCCAATCTGGAAGCCGCTTTGAAGTATAACCGTTCTTTCGGGAAACATGCCGTCAGCGCTTTAGGTTCGTATCGCCTGGAATCGGAGAGAGGAATCGGACGTAACAATGCCCACAAACGGATGTATGTGAATGCTTCCGCCGGATACAGCTACAAAGACACTTATCTGATTCACGCACTAGTCAATCACACAGGGACAAGTGTACTGCCCGACGGAGACAAATTCCGTACCTATCCTGCCATATCAGCCGCTTGGGTCATCTCCAACGAAAACTTCATGAAGAAGGCTACCGTCATTGACTATCTGAAACTGCGTGCTTCTTACGGACGCGCCGGATGGGATAACATCAGTTATGAACTGGACCGCCAATATTGGGCATGGGGTGGAGCCTATTGGTTTGGTGACGCAAACACCCAGTCGGAGGGTATGAAAGAGGACAAACTGGCTATGAATAACTTGACGCTCGAAGTGTCCGACAAATATAACGTCGGTCTGGAGATGCGGTTATTCAAAAGACTGAACCTGTCCGTTGACGCCTATATGGATAAAAGGAGCAAAATGCCGGTAAGCGGCAGCAATGTCATTTCTTCCGCCATCGGTATCAGTATCCCGCAACAGAACAACGGTAAGACCGAATACAAAGGGATTGACTTGGGAATCGACTGGAAAGACAAAGTCGGCAAAGACTTCACTTACTACGTGGGTGGTACGCTGAACTATATCCAGACTGAGGTAATAGAAAACGGGGAAGGATATATTCCCTACGACTATCTTTCCGGCAAGGGACTTCCCGATGGACAGCTTTTCGGTCTGGAAGCAATCGGTTATTTCCGGGATGAAGCGGATATCGCCAATAGTCCTCAACAGATGTTTTCGGAAGTGCGACCGGGAGATATCAAATACAAGGATATGAACGGAGACCGGATCATCGACGACAACGACGTGCATCCCATCGGACATTCAAGTTCCGTACCGGAAATATATTATGGCCTCAAACTCGGGTTCGAATACAAGGGATTTGGTCTTGACGCTCTATTTCAAGGAGTGGCCGACTACAGCAGAATGATGAATGTAAGCAGTGTATATTGGCCATTGCGCAATAACACCAATGTATCCGACTGGTATCTGCACGACAAAATCCGGTGGACGGAGGAAACGAGAGACATCGCCAATGTACCGCGTCTGACAACGCTGAACAACAGCAATAACTTCCGCAACAGTACCCAATGGCTGGTAAACGGTGATTACTTTAAGCTGCGCAATCTCAACGTCTACTACAACCTGCCGCAGCGCTGGATCTCAAAAGTCAAACTGGAACAGTGCCAGATTTTTGCCCGCGCCAACAATGTGTTCTCTATCGACCATGTGAAATACATGAACTGCGAAGATTTCAGTGTTAACTATCCGGATATGTTCTCCGTATATTTCGGAGCGAGTATCAAATTCTAATAGATTGATTGTATGAAAATAACTAAATATATCACAATAGCTTGCATAGTGACTTCCCTGTCGGGATGCGACTATCTGGATTTCGACGAATCCATCGGTAAGACACAGGACGAGATGTACACCTACTTCGAGAATATCTCAAGCCTGGCAACCTACATTTATTCCCAACTGCCTCAAGATTACGGCGCCATCGGCGGTGCTGTACGGGATGCGGCAACCGACAATGCCGTATATACCTGGAACAGCAACAGTGTGTACGACATCTATAACGGTAATTGGAGTCCACTCAATCCCATAGACGACGTATGGGGTAACTATTATACCGCCATCCGTGCCGCCAATTCTTTTCTGGAGAACTATTCACTGGAGAAGCTGGAACGTTTCCAATGGAATCCCAACTACAAGGAAAACATGGAAAAGGCCAAGATGTATGTGAACGAAGTACGTGCATTGCGCGCTTTCTACTATTTGGAACTAGCCAAAAGATACGGTGACATCCCGCTGCTGACCCGTACTTACGGAATTGACGAGATCAACACCGTATCAGAGACTCCTTTCGACAAAGTAATTGAGTTCATTGCCAAAGAATGTAGCGAAGTGGCTCCGGCATTACCCGTCTCGCAAAAGGATTTTTACAACGAGTCCGGACGGGTAACACGTGGCATGGCATTGTCTGTCAAGGCACGCGCCCTGCTCTATGCTGCCAGCAAACTACACAATCCGTCCGGTGAGAAAAGCAAATGGGAAAAAGTCGCCGAAGCTGCTTATGATATTATCAAAGAGAATTGGTACTCTTTGCCAAATATTGATGTAGACCCGCTTTACAATGTGAATGGGGGAAATGACGTCCTTAGTTCTTCGCAGCTCATCTTCGAACGCCGCAATGGTGCAAGCAACTCGTTCGAAGGACTGAATCTGCCTATCGGCTTCGAAAACGGGAACAGTGGAAGCACGCCCACACAAAATCTGGTAGACGCTTTCGAAATGTCCGACGGCAAGCCGTTTGATTGGAATAACCCGAAACATGCCGCACGGCCTTACTCAAAACGTGACCCTCGTTTCTATAAAACCGTTCTTTACAATGGAAGTTCATTCATGAATACCCCCATCGAGACTTACGAAGGCGGCAGAAACGGTGCTCCTCTCAATGGTGCTACACTGACCGGATATTACTTGAGGAAAAACATGAACGAAACGGTATCCCTCTCTCCGACCGACCCGGTAACAAAACCCCACCATTTCATCTTATTCCGTTATGCGGAAACATTGTTGAACTATGCAGAAGCCATGAACGAATTAGGCGGTCCGGATTATAAGGTTAGCGACAGACTCACAGCCCGCGAAGCCTTGAACCAAGTACGTGCTGCTGCCAATATGCCACCTATAGAGGACACCGGTGAAGCTTTCACCAAACGCTTGCGCAACGAACGCCGGATAGAGCTGGCTTTCGAAGACCATCGTTTTTGGGACATTTGCCGTTGGATGGACGGGGACGTAGTAAAAGATATCTATGGGATTAAAATCACCAAGCGAGGAAGTAAGTACACCTATACCCGCACAAAAATCCAGACACGTATATGGGACAGGAAGATGTACTTGTATCCCATCGCCCAAACAGAACTTTACAAGAATCCTAACTTAACACAAAATAGTGGTTGGGAGTAATCATACTCCCTCCACTCCCCCTTTTTTAATCAACTAAAAGTGAGACAATATGAAACAGATCATTGCTTTTTTAGTCTTCTGGATTAGTTTTCTATCCTGCCAATCCGAAGAAATAAATATCTATACCCAGCACGTGAAAGAGATATCGAAAAATAAAGACGGATGGAATCTGGTGTGGTCGGAAGAGTTTGAACAGGAAAGTAACATTCCGAATGCCAAAAGCTGGTCACTGGCAGCTAAAGAGGCTTCTCCTTGGAATCGCTATATGTCCGAAAGCTACGACCAAGCTTATGTGAAAGACGGGAAACTATATCTGATAGCCGAAAAGAAAGACGGTGAATACAAGACAGGTGGCGTGTGGACGATGGACAAAGTAGGTTTCAAATATGGGAAGCTGGAGGTTTGTGCCAAGTTTACTAGTTTTCAAGGTGGATGGGCAGCTATCTGGCTCATGCCGCAAGAACGACAATATCCATCAGTAAACAATAGTTATCCCGGTGAAATCGATATCATGGAACAAGTAAGCATGGACAAGATCGCACAACATTCGGTGCATACACATTATACATTGGATTTAGGTTATGACAAGAATCCTCCCCGTAACGGATACGGAGAATATCGGGATGGCGAGTTCAATATTTACGGAATTGAATGGACAGCGGAGAAGATTATCTTTACGGTGAACGGAGAAGAGACTTTCAGCTATCCGAACCTGCATCTTCCGAATGAATCACTCATGCAGCAATGGCCGTTCGATGTACCTTATTACCTGATTCTCAACTATTCGGTAGGCGGTGAGGACGCATGGCCGGGACCGATTGACGACAGAGGACTACCTGCACACATGGAGGTAGAATATGTCCGGTATTATGAGAAAGAAAATAAAGGAAATGACGATGACGAGGAGGAAGAACCTTCCGATAACCTCATTCAGAACGGAAACTTCGAGAAGAATTTTGCAGAGGATCAGCAACCCGGTGTCTTCAGTGCCGACAAAACCGATCAAAGTGGAATTCTTAATTATCTTGACAGATGGTTCTGCCGACCGGACGCTCCAAGTTGTAATATGACTATAGATAAAAGCGAAGGAGCGAACAACAGTTCACGCTCACTAAAATACGAAGCTACGGAAATAATGGATGCAGAGAAAGTTAACCTGTCATACGCATTACAAAACGTAATGGAAGGCAGATATACATTTAGTTATTACGTTAAGACCAATCAAGACGATACGCCATTTACACTTAGTATTGTCGTATGCGAAACAGAAGATGACATACCTTTGGTATTAAAAGAAAATCAGAAGAGTATCATTTTCAATCCGGACGGTTCACAGTCTCTTTCTCCCGGTCCCACTTGGGGGCTTGCGGCCACCTGTGACAATAAAGCCGGAAAAGGCTGGATCAAATACTCCGTTACAGTAGATATCCCCGAAAATGTACTTATACGATTCGTATTCAAGCCTTGCGCCTATGTAGGAGACATCAACACGCACGAAATCTGGGGGAAAGGCGCTTGGGGTGGTGTTATTTACTGGTTTGACGAATTTAGTCTGATACCTGTAGAATAACAGAAATCTTATTCAATAGGAGAACGAGAGTGTGTCAAAATGCAGATTAATGCGAATTATTACTCATTATGGCACACCCTCACCTCTATTCATATCTTATCTAATCCTTATTAATATGCGAAAGTTCAACTTGACAATTTTATTTCTTCTTGCCCTTCTTCCCGTATTATTTGCCGGACAGACAACCCGCATTCCATATCGGGGTATCTACGCCGACGATCCGAACGGCACTGCCGGAATATATAATCCGGAAAGAGGTTTCCGCCTGGAAATAGCCGTAGACATCGCTAAAAAATGCGATGTGTGGAAACCGCAGGAATATCCGGGAATTACCGACTATCTGGAATCAGAGATAAACAAATACGCTTGCGACAGTGTCTCGTTAGTTCAAACATATTTTTATCTGCATGGATATATAGGCCGACAGCTACCTCCGGAAGCTTTTACCACAATGGATGTCTACTTCAACAAGTTGCGCCAACTTGGCAAGAAAGCATTGCTACGGTTCGCTTACGAAACAGAACCGATGGGAACCGTCTCGTCAGGTCCCACAATGGAAGATATGTTTCGCCATATGAAACAATTGAAACCTTACCTCGAGAAAAACAAAGATGTCATACTGGCTCTTCAAGCCGGATTTATCGGTGCATGGGGAGAATGGCACAGTTCCAAACATAATATCGAAAGTTCCGATGCGAACAAACGTATTATCCTTGAAAAGATCTGCCGGATGACCCCTCAAGATCGGGTGGTACAAGTCAGAGTGCCGGACTACAAGAACCTGTTACCCAAAGATAGCGAAGCCTACCGGAAAACCTCTTTCCATGACGACTTTATCGTAGTAGACCCACACAGATGGGACGGAAATATGCATGAAGGTACGCCCAACTTCGACCAGATTGTAGAAGAAGGAGCATTCATGCCCGTAGACGGCGAACTGCCTTGGGGAACGTGGAGCATGAACAAAGAGAACGGAGACGCGAACGGCTGGATCATAGACGGCAAAAAGACAGCACGACAATTATTTCTAGAGCATTACACCTCATTAAGCGTCATCCACAATTACAAAGAGCGCGGTGCACCGGACAAGTATTCCATGATGTACTGGAAAGAAACACCCATCAGCGAAGAATACCTGAAAGAGAAGCACATGCCCGTCTCTGACGGATATTTCCGGAAACACGACGGCAGTGCAGTCCAAAGAAACGCATTCGAATATGTGCGCGATCATCTGGGATACCGTCTCGAACTGCAAGAACTGCAAATCGACACACTCAAGCATACGGATAACCATATCCTCGACCTTTCGCTCACACTGATAAACCGCGGCTTCTCTACGCTGTTCAATGAGCACCCTGTCTACTTCGTATTAGTGGACGAACACAACCAAGTGAAAGAGTTCCTGGCCAATGCGGATACCAACAGTTTCCAGCCTTATCGACCGGGAGATAAAACCTACACGCCTTTGATTCACACAATCAAAGGACAAGTGACCCTCCCCAAGACGGCGAACGGCACTTATAAACTCGGTTTATGGATACCCGACGGTTCCCGACAGCTCCAACACCTTTCCCGCTTTGCTATCCGCTGCGCCAACGGAGATATTCCTTGGTGGATTTCGCCCGACCGACGTTATGGAATCAATATCCTCACCACTCTGCAAGTGCCTGTATCATCAGCAGTCTCCTTTTCATCAGCAACAGCCTCACCCAAACTACCTTATCAAAGAGCGGATCTACCTATTGAGGAGCGGGTAAAAGACTTGTTACAACGAATGACTCCGGAAGAGAAACTCGCTCAAATCAGACATATCCATTCTTGGGAGATATTCAACGGACAAGCGCTGGACGAACGCAAGTTGGAAGAAAAAGCGCAGGGAATGAGTTGGGGGTTCGTTGAGGGGTTTCCCCTGACGGCAGAAAACTGTGCAAAGAATATGCTAGCCATCCAACGCTTCATGGTCGAGAAAACTCGTTTAGGCATTCCTATCTTTACCGTAGCGGAATCGTTACACGGGGTAGTGCATGAGGGAGCCACCGTCTTCCCGCAGAACATTGCTCTAGGAAGTACTTTCGATACAGATCTCGCCTATCGCAAAACATCCATGATTGCCGACGAGCTCCATGCGGTAGGTATGCGGCAAGTGTTATCCCCCTGCATTGATGTAGTGCGAGACCTCCGCTGGGGAAGAGTGGAAGAGTCTTTCGGAGAAGATCCTTATCTCTGCGGAAGATTCGGCATAGCCGAAGTGAAAGGGTATATGGACAACGGCATATCCCCCATGCTGAAACACTATGGTCCGCACGGCAACCCTTTAAGCGGCCTCAACCTCGCATCCGTAGAAACCAGTATCCGTGACCTGCACGAAGTCTATCTGAAACCGTTCGAAATGGTAATGAAGCAAGCGCCTACCCTCGCCGTGATGTCCGCCTATAACTCATGGAACCGCATCCCTAATTCCGCCTCGCACTATCTGCTAACGGATGTTCTAAGAAAAGAATGGGGATTCAAAGGATATGTCTACTCGGATTGGGGAGCCATTGAAATGCTGAAGAACTTCCACTTCACAGCCCGCAATTCGGAAGAAGCCGCCTTGCAGGCACTGACCGCCGGTCTGGATGTAGAAGCTTCGAGTGACTGCTATCCGGCCATCCCCGGACTGATAGAAAGAGGAGAGCTGAACCGCGAGATAGTGGACGAAGCTGTCCGCCGGGTATTGTATGCCAAATTCCGGATCGGTCTGTTTGATGATCCGTATGGAGAAAAATTTGCCAAAGGGGCTATTCACTCCGGGAAAGCGATAGCGCTATCGAAAAAGATAGCGGACGAATCGACCGTCTTATTGAAAAATGAACGGCAGCTACTCCCTCTCTCTATCGGAAAGTTGAAATCGATTGCAGTCATTGGTCCGAACGCCGATCAGATACAATTCGGTGATTACACATGGACACGCGACAACCGTTTCGGAGTTACCCCCTTACAAGGTATCCGGAAATGGGCAGGCACAAACGTGAAAGTCAATTACGCTAAAGGTTGCAGTTTGGTATCTATGGATGAAAGTGGAATCCGGCAGGCGGTCGAGGCCGCCGAGCAAAGCGATGTCTGTGTGCTTTTTTGCGGAAGCGCCAGCGCGGCCTTGGCACGCGACTATAAAAGTTCGACTTGCGGAGAAGGATTCGACCTCAACGACCTAACCTTGACAGGAGCACAACCCGCCTTGATAAAAGCGGTTCAAGCCACAGGCAAACCTGTCATTCTTGTCTTAGTAACCGGCAAGCCTTTTGCCATTCCCTGGGAAAAGAAAAATATACCGGCTATCCTGGTACAATGGTATGCCGGGGAACAGAGCGGGAACTCCATAGCGGACATCCTGTTCGGAAAGGTATCTCCCTCCGGTCGGCTGACATTCTCTTTTCCCGAAAGTACCGGACATCTCCCAGTCTACTATAATCATCTACGATCCGACCGTGGATTCTACAAATCTCCCGGCAGTTATGACTCACCGGGAAGAGATTATGTTTTCTCCGCTCCTGTCCCGCTGTGGTCATTCGGACACGGACTGACGTATACCACTTTCGAGTATTCCAACCTACAAACGGATCGAGCGTCTTATCTGCTCAACGATACCGTTCACGTACGTATAGATTTGAAAAACACCGGGGAGTGCGAAGGAAAAGAGGTGGTGCAATTGTATGTATCAGACGCATGCAGTTCGGTTGCCATGCCGGTACGCCAATTAAGAGATTTCCGCAAGGTAGCTCTCCAGGCAGGCGAGACTCAAATTGTCCGTCTCAGTATTCCTGTCAGTGAGCTTACCATTCTGAATGAGAAGAATGAAGCCATCGTAGAACCGGGAGAGTTCGAGATACAAGTAGGTTCTGCCTCCGACCATATTCTCTTACGGAAGACTATCCGAGTGGGACAGCCTCAACCGGTCGTGAACAGGCAGGAACAGGTTCTACCCAAAAGTGAACGGCAGATAACCGTGCAAGGAGTCATCAGAGACGTGCAGGCCACCTTGATCCCCGAAGTCCGGATTTATGAGAAAACGACCGGCAAACTGTTAGGGAAAAGTGACAATCGGGGAAATTTCACCGTAAAGACCGGCAATCGGGAGATACTGCGCTTTCAGAAGAAAGGTTATCAATCTCTAGAGAGGTTTGTTGACAATCAAGAAAATATAAATATAAGGATGGATTACGGAACCGACTAGATTTTTTATACCATTTACACAGAGAAAGTCCGGCACCGGGGAAGGAGGTGTCCGGCACCGAGGAAAACCTCCTCCGCCACCGAGAAAGGAAACAGATGGTAACGGAGGGAGTTTTCTTATTGTTTCAGCAATTCTACCAAAGAGGATTCTGTACGATTTTCTTATTCACCTGAAGTTCATCGAAGGGTATTGGATGTAGATACATCGCCCGTTTCCAGGGGCGGTTTTCAATCAGTGTCCGGCGATAAAAGGATTGGTCTGTACCCAAAGGGCGGTTTCTTTCTCCGTTCATATTCATCCCATGTACAAATCGCTGGTCGGCATCCTCCCCTTCTCCGCAAATCATCCAGCGGCGGATGTCGAAGAAACGCTGTCCCTCAGCAAAAAGCTCTACCCTGCGCTCTTGTTGAATAGCCCTGCGTTGTAATTTCCGGTCGCCTATGATATTCTTTTTCCCGGTGGCTGCCAGCTCACGATATCCAAGTAACCCGGCACGCTCGCGTATCTTATCCAAATAATCAATAACACATTCGTCTTCGGGATCAATTTCATTGCAGACTTCCGCATAATAAAGATAAAAATCCGCCAAACGGAACAAGATGGACGGACGTGCCCATTTCTTGATATAATCACCGGTGTACATAATCTGACGATTCTTGAACTTATAAAGCAAATATCCGTTTCGAGGATAATCGCCAACCGAGTTGTCGCTTCCTTCCCCTTTTGCAAAACCGGCTCCCCAGTCATAATTGAAACGTGGCTGTATATGCCAGCTTTTCCCCTCATAAGTGACAGCAGCATAGAAACGAGGTTCTCTGTCGGCATACATCGTAAAGATATTCTTATCGGTACGTTTTCTATCGTTGCACGGATTGACGACCTCCGTAAATCCGCTTTCATCGTATCCAGTGCCCGGATCATCAATGGTCAGTCCGTCCTTCATGAAAAAACCATCGACCGACTCTTGAGTGACACAAACGTGCGCCCATCCTTTATAGAGGTCACGCGGAGTCGTATTCTCCTCCATTACACCATCCTGGCTTCCGGTGTGATAATAGTTTCTTCCGGTAGCCCAGATTATCTCATCATTATAAGCCTGAAACACCTCATAAACAGAACGGTCGGCATCTATGGAGCCATCGGTTTGGTAAACCTTGTACAATCTGTATCCACAAACTTCCGCATCTTCCAGTACCTCTTCGAGGCGCTTCTTGGCTATCTTCCATTTTTCCGGATCATAAGGAGGAAACAAATATTCTCCATCATTATTTTTCACTTCTAAAGCTTCCGCATATCCTCCGTTGAACAATGGAGAAGCAGCATATACCCATAATTTGGCGCGCAGCGCAATAGCTGCCGAACGGGTAGGACGGACAATCTCATTCAAATTATACCGCTCATTCCCGTCAGGGATGGCAGCATTAATCAATGTAGGCGGCAAATCGCCCGACTGAATCACCTCTTCGAGCAGCCGATCGATATAATCCACCAACTCATCCACCGTAGCCCGGGGAAAATTCAAATCCTTACTTTCCGGATCAACCTCTTCCGTCAGTAACGGCACCGGTCCATAAAGTTCAAACAGGGAAAAATAGGAATAGGCAATCAAGAACTTCGCTTCCGCTTTCATACGGCGTACACTTTCTTCCGTCAACTGCTGCTCATCTTCCACCGCTCCCAACGGTGTTACCCGTTTCAAGAAAATAAAAGCGTCACGTATCTCCCGATAAAGCACCCACCAGCGATGGAGGGGAGCGTTACTCGAATTATAACCGGCTTCCATCAGCCGGGAAGAAGGTCCGCTGCTTATCAACGTTTCACCACAAAGAGACGACCAGACATTGGTGAACCCACTGGCATTGTTACCGCCGGTACATGAATATTCGGAAATACAATTAAAAAGATTGGCGTGCCATTGCCGTGTATATGCCGGATTACGGAATACCGCTTCCAGATCCAACGACTCCGCGATCTCATTCGAGACATCCAGATAATCGGAACAAGCCGCCAAAGCCATGCAAAGCGTAAAACCGAGCGCCCCTATCATTTTCTTCCAAATTCGTTCCATCTTGTTTCCTTCCCTTAATTTAAATAAGTGACTTTTCTGTTTTTAATGAGTGACCTTCCGTTTTAATAAGTGATTTCCAACCCAACAGTAAAGTTCCTGCAAAGCGGATATTTAGCTCCCGAGTTAGCATTTCCCAATTCAGGGTCCCAATATTTAATCTTGTCCCACACCGCTACATTATTCCCCTGCACATAGACACGTAGATTCTCCATCCTCAGTCGCTGGAGTACCGATTTATCGAATTCATAACCTACTTCTATGTTCTTCAGACGCAGAAACGCCGCATCACGCATCCACCAGGTACTAGGCAATTGATTGTGCTGAAACGCTCCTGTGTGAAGACGAGGAAAAAACACCTTTTGATTGAAAGGTGCTTCAGCCGACCAGTGGTCGCGTATAATATCGCGGGCGGAACCATTGTCCCTGCCCGACGTAAAAGGAATGATATTACTAGGAGAAGCTATCAGACTGGCAGACGCATGAGACACTCCCTGAAAAAAAGCCCCGACAAACAGTCCGTTCCAGGAAAGATTCACCCCGAATCCATATACAATTTCCGGTATACCCGTAGAGTAAAATCCACTGTCGTAGGTCTTATCGTAGGAATCGATAATGCCATCCTTGTTCAAGTCCCTATACTTGATATCACCCGGAGCCACATTTGCCGAAGGTTTCGGCAATCCTTCCCTCAATTGATAAGTCCGGGAACCGTCTCCCCTTTCCGTCACATCAAAGTCATCCGGAGTATACAGCCCCTCCGCAATATAAAGAGATTGCTGACCAATAGAGGTTCCCACTTGTGACATCCAACCATATTTAGGAGTAATTTCATCACATTCAATGATTTCATTCCTTGCATACGTTACATTTCCGCGAGCAGAAAGACCGACCGGTCCCCACTGATGTCGGAAAATGAGATTTGCATCCACCCCTTTATTCGTCGTAATACCGAAATTCTGATACATCCCGGTCCGGAAACCCGTAACAGCGGAAATGGTCTGCCGCTGAATCAGAATATCTTTTCTACGGTTACTAAAATAGTCGACAGAAAAATCAATCCTGCCTTCCCACAAGCCGACATCCAACCCAACATTCAACTTCCGTTCCGTTTCCCAACTAAGATTCGGACTGGCAAAGCTCCGTTCGTACACCCCACCGACCCAATTGGACACTCCGCCACCGGCACCGGGCGTCAGTCCGAGATCATATCCGGGACCGTCTGTCGTGACTTGTCCCCGATACGGAAAACGCACTAATCCACCATTTTGGCTGAACACATTGTCGTTACCCGCTATTCCGTAAGACGTTCTCAGTTTCAGCTTGGTCAAGCTGTTTTCCACCCCCTGCATAAATTTCTCATGACTGATATACCAGGCTATTCCCACTGCTGGAAATATCCCCCAGCGATGATTCTGCGCAAAATTCTCACTGCCAGTAGCTCCCATGCTGGCTTCTACGATATACCGGTCATCATAAGCGTATGAGATACGCGATACAAGACTCTGTTTCCGATAGGGAAGCCGCAACAATCCTTCTTCCTGCTGGTACTGGGTCTCTTTCTGCATATACAGAAACAAAGCGGAAAGGTCATGCTTGTCCGCAAAGCGTTGCTGATAGTTCAGAGAAGCCTCCAGATAAATCCTTTTGGCTCCCGAAGTCTCTCCCTTGACAGGATCGCTCAAGGCAGTCCCCTCCTCCATCGTTTTCTTCTCCAGAGTACCATCCTCTTTCCGGCGCAACGCAAAATAAGTTTTAGGAGACTTGGTTCTCTTCGTCGAGGCTCCGAAGTCCGCATCAAACCCCATCATTCCTTTAACCAACAAGCCCGGAAGAAGAAAATCCATCTTTTGCTCCAAACAAACCTTCGACTGGAGATATGTATCCCATGTCTTGGTATATCCGCTATGATTGAGCATACTGTAAGGCTGCTTGTCGTGTCCGTAGCCTAAATTACTGTAAATAGAAGCTGTTCCGTCCGAATAATACATAGGAATAACGTGAGTAGGGCTATGGGTTATGTACGAAAATATCTGGTCGGAACTATACCCGGGATTATTCTTCATCACATACTGCCCGCTCAAATCTACGGACAGTTGGGTAGTCTTTGTGATTGTCATATCAATGTTGGAGCGCAGATTAAAACGCTTCAAGTCAATATTGGCATCATAGTCCTCAATAGGATTTGAACGATAGATTCCCTCTTCCGTATAATAAGCTCCCGAAACGAAAAAGCGTGTTTTCTCGGAACCGCCCCTGAAATTGATCGTATAACGCTGGCTTTGGGTGTGTTTCTTCAGCAAATCAGTCCAATCAACGGAAGGATATAAATCGGTATCCGCTCCCGAACGGTATTTTTCTATAACCTCATCGGTCACTTCCGGCTGAAAATGATCTTTATCCGGATTTCCCCGATCATTCCACACCGCCTCGTTATACATGGACAGATACTCACAGGCACCCAACGACCGGGGCATTCTGAAAGGAGTGGCAATGGCATATTGTGCGCTGAAATTAACGAGAGTCTTCTGTGGCCTTCCGCGTTTGGAAGTAATCAGCACGACACCATTTGCCCCTTCAGCTCCATAAACAGCAGTGGCAGCGGCATCTTTAAGTACCGTAAAAGTCTCTATTTCATCTACATCGATATCTTCCATATTACGGGGAACACCATCCACCAGTACCAACGGGTTAGTTCCTCCCGTATACGAACTCTGTCCGCGAATGTAAAACTCCGCTTCGTCATTTCCCGGTTCGCCGCTACGCTGTACGGAAATCACACCGGCAATCCGTCCGGCAATATTGGTTGCCAGATTACGTTGTTTCACGTTCATATCTCGCGATTCCAATGTCTGTATAGACGAAACGACGCTGGATTTCTTCTGCTGTCCATATCCGACTACCACCACATCTCCCAGCCCAACCGGTAATTCCACCATACGCACATTAATGACCGGGACCTTCCTCACGACCCTTTCCTCGCTATTATATCCGACATAACGAAATTCCAACCGGTCACCTTCCGTCACCTCAATCTGATAACGACCGTATAAATCAGAAACAACACCTGTGCTTTTCCCTTTCACCAGAATATTGACACCGATAAGCGGGTTTCCGTCTCCATCCGTAATCAAGCCGCTAACGATGGCGGAAGAAAAAGCTTCCGTCATCGTTGGCGATTTACCGGTAATCTTGCCCGAAACAGGTTTTGGCCGTTTGGAAACAGCGATATAGTCATCAATCTGCCGACAGATATAGCTGTCGCCCAATACGGCATACAACGCTTCCAAAATATCGGATGTCTCTATCTTGACGGTCACCGGTTTCTTCCGGTCGAGTACCTCGTTATTATAGGCAATCTTGATTCCAGTCTGCTTGGTGATGGCGTCCAGTACGGCTTCTACCGGAGTATCCTTAAAATCAAGCACAATAGTGTACTTTTGAGCAAGTATATCCCCATAGAGAACAGCGCAATGCAGGTAACTGCCTGCCGTATACAGCAGCAGGAACAACATCACTATCCATTTCATCTTAATCAAGGTCAGCATAGGCTCTATTTTGTTTTTTCGTGACACAGTTCTTTCTTACTTCATTCTATCCTCCTTTTTTTTACATTAATACTCTTTCCTTGTTTCTCCAATTTAACATCCGAAGTGTAGTTTATCACTTCCAAGAGTTTGTCTATATCCGTTTTTCGGTCTGCGGTAAGAGAAAAACGGGTGTGTTTCAATGTTTCATCCTGATAGGTAACAGAGAAATCATACCATCGGGAAAGTTTCTCCAATATTTCCTCTAAAGGCATATTCTTAAAGATGTATACACCGTTGATCCAGGAAGTATAAAGTTCAGTATCCACTTTCTCCACAGATAACTGATGGCTTTTCTTATTATACGCCAATCGTTCGGAAGGCGTTATTGTCCGTTCCGCACCATTGGCCGTGCTCACAGCTACCGATCCCTCCACCAATGTCGTACTCGTACTCTCGCTATCTTGATAGGCACTTACGTTGAAAGAAGTTCCCAGAACACGTATATCCATTCCGTTCGCCTTTACATAGAACGGTCTTTCCTTGTCAGGAGTGACTTCAAAGAAAGCCTCACCCAATAACTTTACTTCCCTCTTGGTTCCGGTAAACCGGCTCGGATATGAGAGTTCCGTTTCTGAGTTCAGCCATACTTTCGTGCCATCCTCCAACACCAGTCTGTACATTTTTCCTCTTGGGATAATCAGGCGGTTATGAACAATCTTCGCTTTATCCGTCCCGTCTTCCGCCTCATAAGAGAGCAGGTTGTCCGCATCGTTCTTTATCAAAGCCTGATCACGCTTCATCGTAAAGGACCGCCCGCTCAAATCAATCTCATCCCCCCCTTCCAAAAGCAGGGTAGGCTCATTGTAAGCCATCATGTCTATCTCATCCAGACTGTCCGCACGAAACCAATCTGTGATAAAAAACAATCCGCTTGCCACCACAACAGCTACAACGGCCGCATAGCGCACCCACATAGACAGATACCAACTTTTCTTTTTATATATGGTATGGTCGGCCACCTGTTTCCAAGCCCGGTCTGCATCAAATTGTTTGGGTTTACGAGGAGCCGTCGCTTTCTCATACATACGACGCATCCCCTCATATTCCTCTCTGTTTTCCTCAGACTCACGCAGCCACTCGTCAACAATCTTTTGTTCCTCATTGGTAGCCTCATGAGCTAATGTAGAAAGAATAGCTTGATAGATCAATTCCTGTTTCATCATTTTCTTTTTATCTTTCTGTTACTATGACAATTGCTTTCCCTAAAATGGGTAGGCACAATCAGCTAAAAATTAATATTAATAGTATCATCAGGTCTTTCAGTTCTTCCCTCATGACACGAAAAGCCTCTCCCAGATGGTATTTCACGGTATTGACCGAAATATCGGAAATTTCCGCGATTTCTTTATAACGAAGACCGGTGACACACTTCAGCAAAAATACTTTCCTGCATTTTTCCGGTAACTTCTGAAGAGCGGCATGTACCTCCTGTTTATATCTGAACTCCTCTTCTTCTTGCAGTTGTAATTGCCATTCCTCCGCCAGCACAGTGAAAAAATTCTCTTTGGCAATCTCTGACTTATAGTAGTTGATACAACTGTTCTTGATAGCACGATAGGCATACGGAAGAAAAGTATCCTCCGTTATAGATAAGTGTTTCTTCTCCCAGACGGCAATAAAGAAATTCTGTACAATGTCCTCTACCGCCTGCTCATTACAGACAATGCTATTCGCATAATTACATAGAAGGGAATAATGCTCCCTAAAGAGCTTCTCGAATGTTTTTTCATCAGTATCTAGCATATAAATAGGGCTTTATTGGATGATAAAGTCCGCAATATTATAAATAAATAAAGTAACGAACAAATTTTCCCTTTCAAATTCTTTGCCCGCTTTACTTGTGTACTTCGAATATTATTCCTAATATTGCAACGTGTTTCTCTTCTCCAATTAAAATCGGGATGTTTCCACATCCCCTGTTTGTCTGTATAAATAAGAAAAGTCTGCGGTAATATTTATTAATTTAACTCATAACAGACTTTAAACATGAACAAGTTTATCTTTATAACACTATTCCTTGTGGAAAACGTGTTTTCGGTATGCCTTGCACAATCCTATCCTTATCAAAAGGAATCCATCCCCGTCCCCCAACGGGTGAAAGATCTATTGTCACGCATGACACTTGAAGAAAAAATAGCAGAACTGAACTTAATACCTTATTATACGAAAGACGACTCCATCTGCCGATCTCTGATACGTGCAGGGAAAGTCGGCGCTTTTTTGAAAGCGAATGGAGCGGAACTAAACCGTTCTCTACAAGAGGAGGCTCTGAAACATAGCAGGTTAGGTATTCCTTTAGTCTTTCATGAAGATGTCATTCACGGATATCGCACCATTACCCCCATTCCACTAGCCGAATCGTGTAGTTGGAATCCGGAATTAGTAGAACAAAGTGCTGCTATGGCAGCGCGGGAAGCCGCCGCAGCAGGTATCCAACTGACCTACGCACCGATGGTTGACATATCATACGATCCTCGTTGGGGACGTATTATGGAAACATCTGGTGAAGATGCTTACTTGTGCGGAGAACTGGCTGCCGCAAGAGTCCGAGGGTTTCAAGGGAACGACTTGACAAGCCCTCATACGATTGCTGCCTGCGTAAAGCATTTTGCCGGTTATGGGGCAGTCATGGCAGGAAGAGACTATCAAGAAACGGACGTATCTCTGCGCAAACTTCAGGAAATTTATCTCCCTCCTTTTCAAGCAGCCATTAATGCAGGAGCAGCAAGTGTCATGTGCGCATATACCTCCTACGATGGAGAGCCGCTGACAATGAACTATTTCATGAATGAAGAGGTGTTGCGTAAACAAATGCAGTTCAAAGGATTGCTAATGACCGATTGGACAACTTTTCAACATGCGGTGACGGAAGGAGCTGCCGACAACGGACAAGAAGCTGCTGAAAGAGGCATCAAAAGCGGAATAGACATGGATATGAGTGCCAAACAGTTTATCGAATTCCTGCCGGAGCTGGTAAGAACACAGAAAGTTCCGGAGCAACTGATTAACCGCGCTGCCGCCCGTGCCTTAGAACTGAAATTCCGGTTGGGACTGTTTGATAATCCATTCGCCTATTTTAATACCGAACGGGAAAAGCAGACACTTTATTCTAAAGAAAGCCAGGAAGACGCATACCAAATGGCTTGTCAAAGTATGGTACTCTTAAAAAATGAAGATCGCACACTTCCCTTATCCGATTCTAAAAGAATAGCACTAGTTGGTCCATTCGCCAATACACGCTACCATTTGCTGGGTTCCTGGAATATGAAAGGAGACAGCAAAGAGGTAATTACAGTAGAAGAAGGCTTCAAAGCCTTACGTACTGATATCCCGATTGATGTACGGGCTTGTGACTTCTCCGGTATTACACCGGCCTATTTGTCGGATGTTTGTGCTTTGGCACAAAAAAATGAAATCATTATAGCTTGTCTCGGAGAACCGTCCAACTTATCTGGAGAAGCTGTTTCAACCGCCAAAATCGAGTTACCAGATCAGCAGATGAGATTGCTGAAAGCATTGAAGACAACCGGGAAAAAAATCATCGTAGTGTTATTCAACGGCCGACCACTAGTATTGGATGAAGTCATCAAGAACTGCGATGCTCTACTAGAAGCCTGGTATCCCGGCACTATGGGAGGAAAAGCCGTAGCAGCCTTACTGACAGGTATCGAAAATCCCTCAGGGAAACTTTCGCAGACTTTCCCCAGACATGCGGGGCAGATTCCTATTGTTTATAATGCCAGAAGAACTTTTTACACAGTACACCACGCCGACATACCGCAAGGAGCCTTATTTCCATTCGGATTCGGTCTGAGTTACACGCAATACAAATATTCCTCTCCCGTTACCGATAAAACAGAATACCGAAGGGGAGATTCCGTCACTGTACGGATAAAAATCAAGAATACAGGTTCCGTAGCCGGCAGAGAAATTGTACAGCTTTATATACGTGACGAAGTGGCTACCGTCATTCCGAGAGAAAAGGAATTAAAACGCTTTGCTTCCATCCATCTTCAGCCCGGCGAAGAAAAGGAGATTCGTTTTACTATTCCTTCCGCAGATTTTAGCATATACAATAATAAAATGGAAAAGGTACTGGAACCCGGAAGCTTTACCATCGGCATCGGTCCCAATTCTTCTGAATTAAATCAAACTAAAGTATATTTCCTTTAATCACCTATTAAAAACAACTCGTATGAACATTAGAGTAAAAGCTATCGTCCTCATCTTCTCCGGACTTTGCAGTCTGGGAAGCCTGAACGGACAAATCCCGATGGGAGTTACCCATTCCGGGCAGTCAACCTCGCAAGCTCCTTTCCCATTGACACAGTACACGGAACTCAAAAATCCGGCTCCAACGGACGAGGAATCCTGGAAAGACCTTTCCGGCACTCGTTGTGCATGGGGAGACACTTACACCCGATATAAGAAAGAGGTAAATCCACATCTCAATCAGAAAAAGATTGATATCAAAGGATGGAAAGGAGAAAGAGTCGCCGCACAGTTGGTAGTTTCTTCCGCTATCGATTTGGATAATGTTTCCGTAGAAATAGCTCCCCTGACGCATTCCTCCGGTAAACAAAGTATTTCGACAGACCGTATTCTGAAAGGGTTTGTCAGATATGTGATGACAGATGAACTGAACAAGAACCAAAAAGGTACTTGCGGTCCCCGACCGGACTTGTCACAATTCGACTCCACACTGGTAGCTGACCCTATCGACCATCTCGCCGCTGCTTTACCGATAAAAGCGAAGACCTCTCAAGGATACTGGATACGCGTCTGGATTCCTGAAGATGCAATTAGCGGCAATTATTCATCCGATGTACTTATAAAGAATAATCACGAAGTGATCGGGAAGTTAAAACTGACCGTACAGGTTCAGCAACGCACATTGCCTCAACCCGATCAATGGGCTTTCCATCTGGACCTTTGGCAAAACCCATTTGCAGTGGCCCGTTATCATCAGGTTCCTTTATGGTCGGAGGAACACTTCAGAATCTTAAAGACAGAACTGCAACCATACGCGGATGCAGGCGGAAAAGTGATTACCGTCCCCATCATGCATCACCCTTGGGGCGGACAAACTTATGATCCATACGAAACGATGATCACTTGGGTTCGGAAAATAGACGGCAGCTGGTGGTTCGACTACACGATCTTCGACAAATGGGTGGAGTTCATGATAGATATGGGAATAAAAAAGGAGATCGGATGTTATTCCATGATTCCCTGGAAACTGTCTTTCCTTTATTTCGACCAAGCCACCAACAGCATGAAAGAATTAAAATCCAAGCCGGGAGAACAGGCTTATCACGACCTATGGTTAAGTATGCTGAAAGACTTTGCTGCTCACTTAAAATCCAAAGGCTGGTTTGACATTACGCACATCGCTATGGACGAACGCCCCATGCCCGATATGTTGAAAGCACTGAAGATTATCCGTGAAGCAGATCCGAATTTCAAGGTTTCACTTGCCGGCTCACTCCATAAAGAACTTTCAGACGAACTGAATGATTATTGCATTGCCATCGCAGAGAAATTCAGTGAAGAGATGAAAACGAAACGGAAAGCAGAAGGAAAAATCACAACTTACTACACCTGTTGCGCAGAATCCCATCCCAACACATATACATTCAGCAACCCGGCAGAAGGCGCTTGGATAGCCTGGTATGCAGCGAAAGAGAATCTGGACGGATACCTGCGTTGGGCATTGAACAGCTGGACTATTGAGCCGTTACTAGACAGCCGCTTCTACACATGGGGAGCCGGAGATACTTACCTTCTCTATCCGGGAGGAAGGACTTGTCTGCGTTTCGAGAATCTGGTGGCAGGCATACAAGCATACGAGAAAATCCGAATTCTGAAAACGGAACTGCAAACCCAAAACAAGACTGCTACACTACGCAAACTGGAGAGAGTACTTGAAAGTTTTGATGAGCTTCAACTGTTAAAGACTCCGGCAAACGTCGTAGTGGAAAAAGCGAATCTGTTTATCAACGGGCTCTAGGTTTCCGATTGCTTACAAAACATATTGTGCCACTCTATTGCTATGAGGGTGGCATAATAATTTGCGTTTCAACATAGCATCATGAAATATTTTCGTCATATCTTATCCTACACTTCCGCTTTTTTTCGTACTTTTACCCCTTGTTGGAAAGAAGTGCCTTTCTGACCCTTGAGAACAGAAAAAGAAAAAAGCAATATATAAAATGAATCACAAATGGAATTATCGACCCATTACACCCGAACAGACAGAGACAAGCCAGATATTGGCCCAAGAATTAGGGATTAGCCCGATACTTGGACAACTTTTGGTGCAACGGGGAATTACGAAAGCAGCAGACGCTAAGAAATTCTTCCGTCCGCAATTGCCCGACCTGCACGACCCATTCCTGATGAAGGATATGGACGTTGCAGTAGAACGTCTGAACAAGGCGATGGGAAAGAAAGAACGTATTCTAATTTATGGAGATTATGACGTAGACGGCACTACTGCGGTAGCATTGGTCTACAAGTTTATTCAACAGTTCTATTCGAACCTTGACTATTATATACCCGACCGTTACAATGAAGGGTATGGCATTTCTAAAAAAGGAGTGGACTATGCCGCCGAAACCGGTGTAGGGCTTATTATTGTGCTCGATTGCGGCATAAAGGCTGTAGAGGAAATCACGTATGCCAAAGAGAAAGGAATCGACTTTATCATCTGCGACCATCATGTGCCGGATGAGGTGCTTCCACCTGCCGTAGCCATTCTGAATGCCAAACGCTTGGATAATACGTATCCGTACACACACCTTTCCGGTTGCGGGGTCGGTTTCAAGTTTATGCAAGCATTCGCCATCAGCAACGGTATCGAGTTTCATCATCTGATTCCGCTGCTCGACATCGTGGCGGTAAGTATCGCATCGGATATCGTGCCCATCATGGGTGAAAACCGTATTCTCGCTTTTCATGGGTTGAAGCAGCTGAACAGCAACCCGAGTACTGGAATGAAAGCGATCATCGATGTATGCGGACTCTCCGAAAAAGAGATTACCGTCAGCGATATCGTATTCAAAATAGGACCGCGTATCAACGCATCGGGACGTATCCAAAACGGAAAAGAAGCGGTAGACTTACTCACCGAAAAAGATTTCTCGGTAGCGCTGGAGAAAGCCGGACAAATTAATCAGTACAACGAGACTCGTAAAGACCTCGACAAGAGTATGACGGAAGAGGCGAACAATATCGTCGCCAATCTGGAAGGGCTTGCCGACCGCCGCTCTATCGTGATCTACAACGAAGAGTGGCACAAGGGAGTGATCGGTATTGTGGCTTCCCGACTGACAGAAGTCTACTATCGCCCGGCTGTAGTGCTAACCCGGACGGACGACATGGCGACAGGTTCCGCACGTTCCGTTTCCGGCTTCGATGTATATAAAGCAATCGAACATTGCCGCGACCTGCTGGAGAACTTTGGAGGACATACGTATGCTGCCGGACTATCCATGAAAGTAGAAAACGTGGAAGAGTTCACCAGACGATTTGAAGAATACGTCTCGCAGCATATTTTACCGGAGCAGACCAGTGCCGTAATCGACATTGATGCGGAGATAGATTTCAGAGACATTTCATCCAAGTTCTTCAATGATCTGAAAAGATTCAATCCTTTCGGTCCTGACAATATGAAACCTATTTTCTGTACGCACCATGTCTACGACTACGGAACAAGCAAGGTGGTGGGACGTGATCAGGAGCACATCAAACTGGAACTGGTGGATAATAAATCGAACAATGTAATGAACGGCATTGCTTTCGGGCAAAGTTCGCACGTACGTTATATCAAGACGAAACGCTCGTTCGACATCTGCTACACCATCGAAGAAAACACGCATAAGCGTGGCGAAATCCAACTTCAAATTGAAGATATAAAACCGATTGAATAAGTATCAGGAGATATTGAAACAATACTGGGGGTATGACTCCTTCCGCGACTTGCAGGAGGAGATCATTACCAGTATCGGCGAAGGCAAAGATACATTGGGACTTATGCCGACAGGCGGTGGAAAGTCCATCACCTTCCAAGTGCCTGCTCTCGCTCAAGAAGGTATTTGCATTGTCATTACTCCCCTCATTGCCTTGATGAAAGATCAAGTGCAGAACCTGCGCAAACGGGGAATCATGGCGCTTGCCGTATATTCCGGCATGACGCGCCAGGAGATTCTCACCGCACTGGAGAATTGTATCTTCGGTGATTACAAATTCCTCTATATTTCTCCGGAACGTGTGGATACGGAGATTTTCCGCACCAAACTGAAGGCAATGAAAGTCTCCATGATCACAGTAGACGAAAGTCACTGTATCTCCCAATGGGGATATGACTTCCGGCCTGCCTATCTGAAAATTGCGGAAATACGGGAACTCCTGCCCGGAGTTCCGGTGCTGGCACTGACCGCAACCGCTACACCGGAAGTAGTAAAGGATATTCAGAATCGTCTGAACTTCCATGAAGGCAATGTCTTCCGCATGAGTTTTGAACGGAAGAACCTGGCGTACATTGTCCGTAAGACAGACAACAAGACGAACGAGTTATTGCATATCTTACGGAAAATACCAGGTAGCGCCATCATTTATGTCCGCAACAGGCGACGGACAAAGGAAATCACCGAACTGCTGGTGAACGAAGATATTACCGCTGACTTCTATCATGCCGGACTGGATAATGCAGTGAAAGACCTCCGCCAGAAACGCTGGCAAAACGGGGAAGTCCGCGTAATGGTAGCCACCAATGCTTTCGGAATGGGTATTGACAAACCGGATGTCCGCATCGTCCTTCATCTTGATCTCCCCGATTCTCCGGAAGCGTATTTTCAAGAGGCCGGACGGGCAGGCAGAGACGGGAAAAAGGCATATGCTGTCATTCTATATGCCAAATCTGATAAGACTACCCTGCACAAACGGGTGGCAGACACCTTCCCCGACAAAGAGTATATTCTCGATGTTTACGAGCATTTGCAATATTACTATCAGATGGCGATGGGCGACGGTTTCCAATGTGTCCGCGAATTTAATCTGGAAGAATTCTGCCGGAAATTCAAATACTTTCCGGTCCCGGTAGACAGTGCGCTGAAGATACTGACGCAAGCCGGTTATCTGGAATATACGGACGAACAGGATAATGCTTCTCGCATCCTTTTTACGATTCACCGGGACGAACTGTACAAACTACGGGAGATGGGAAAAGAAACCGAAGCGCTGATACAGACAATCCTTCGTTCCTACACAGGGGTATTCACGGATTATGCCTATATCAGCGAGGCTTCACTGTCGATACGCACGGGGCTGACACGCGAACAGATCTATAACATCCTGGTGACATTGACCAAACGCCGCATCGTGGATTATATTCCACACAAAAAGACACCTTATATTATATATACGCGCGAACGGCAGGAACTGCGTTTTGTACATATTCCTCCCTCTGTCTACGAAGAACGGAAAGCAAGATACGAAGCGCGCATCAAGGCGATGGAGGAATATGTCACTTCAGAAAACGTATGTCGAAGCCGGATGCTGCTCCGCTACTTCGGAGAGAAAAACGAACATAATTGCGGCCAATGCGATATCTGCCTCAGCCACCGCGCCACAGACAGTCTGTCCGATGACTCCTTTGAAGAATTAAAGAGGCGAATGACCGGACTGCTCATTCAAAAACCACTTACTCCGGCAGAAATAGCCAATAACATGGAAGCGGAGAAAGAAAAGGTTGGAGAGGTTATCCGCTATTTATTGGAGGAAGGCGAATGGAAGATGCAGGATGGAATGATACATATATCAAAATAAGTTATTACATTTGCAAGTGTAACTCAAAAACAACATATCATGCCGAACTTTTTTAAATCTTTCCTCTCCGGGAAATCGGAGACACTGGAAAGTGAAAAGCAGAAAAACGACCGGAAAAGATTCGAGATCTTCAAATATGACGGTTTGCGCGCGCAACGCATGGGACGCCCGGATTATGCCGTAAAATGTTTCACGGAAGCCCTTGCCATTGAGGAGGATTTCGAGACATTGGGATATCTCAGCCAACTCTACGTCCAATTGGGAGAAACGGCAAAGGCCCGCGAACTTTTGGAGAAAATGGCTGTAATGGAACCTCATGTTACCAATACTTTCCTGACATTGGCGAATGTATGCTTCATTCAGGAAGATTATCAGGCTATGGAAGAGGCAGCCAACAAGGCCATCGCCATCGAAGAAGGAAATGCCGTAGCGCATTATCTGCTGGGAAAAGCCCGCAAAGGCCAGGACGACGACCTGATGACTATCGCCCACCTCACCAAAGCTATCACCTTGAAGGATGATTTCATCGAAGCCCGCCTGTTACGCGCAGAAGCCTTATTGAAAATGAAACAATACAAAGAGGTAATGGAGGATGTAGATGCCATATTGGCTCAGAATCCGGAAGAAGAAACGGCGATACTCCTACATGGAAAAGTGAAGGAGGACAACGGAGAGTCCGAAGAAGCGGAAAAGGATTATCGACTTGTCACGGAAATAAATCCTTTCAACGAACAGGCGTACCTCTATCTGGGACGACTTTACATCAGTCAGAAGAAACTGACGGAAGCTATCGGACTCTTTGACGAAGCCATTGAGCTGAATCCGAACTTCGCAGAAGCTTATAAGGAACGCGGACGTGCCAAATTGTTAAATGGCGACAAGGACGGTTCTATCGAGGACATGAAGAAATCATTGGAGCTGAACCCGAAAGATGAAGCTGGTTTGAACGGTGAATTCAAGACTCTGGGAGCAAAGCCGGAAACTCTTCCGGGTATCTTCTAAGTGTCCTTTTTATATTTTTTAGGCAAGAATAGAAAAAAAGTATCGCTTTTTGTTTGCATCTAACAGAAAATTATTACTTTTGCCCTAGAATTAGAAACCAAAGCAAAAACAAAGGATCGAATGAAATCGTTTACTTATGCATATTACTTCTTTTTTTACTTTTACTTTAGCAACAAAGTAGAGCGGGAGTTTGTATGTATCAAGTGACAGTGATGCTTAAGGACTGAATAGAGAAATCAATCATATGAATCCCGCTCCAATATGGACGCGGGATTTTTTTATATAAACCATTTAGAACAATGAAAAAGATAGCAATTCAAGGAACATTAGGTTCCTACCATGATATCGCCGCACACAAGTACTTCGAAGGGGAAGAAATAGAGCTAATCTGCTGCGCCAACTTCGAGGACGTGTTTACTTCGATACGAAAAGACAGCCAGGTAATCGGAATGCTCGCCATCGAAAATACAATTGCGGGAAGCTTGTTGCACAACAATGAGTTGTTGAGACAAAGCGGCACACAAATTATCGGCGAATACAAATTGCGTATCTCACACAGTTTTGTCTGCCTTCCCGACGAAAGTTGGGAAGACCTGACGGAAGTAAATTCCCACCCTATCGCCCTAATGCAATGCCGCGAATTCCTGAACCAACATCCGCAACTGAAAGTAGTAGAGGGTGAGGATACGGCACGCAGCGCGGAAATCATCAAGAACGAGAACTTGAAAGGACACGCCGCCATCTGTTCCAAAGCGGCAGCCGAGCGTTACGGTATGAAGGTGCTTCAAGAAGGAATCGAGACAAACAAACACAACTTCACCCGTTTTCTGGTAGTTGCCGATCCCTGGCAGGCGGATGAACTACGCCAACATCATGCAAATGCTACCAACAAGGCAAGCATGGTATTCACCTTGCCGCATACGGAAGGCAGTTTGTCGCAAGTGTTGTCCATCCTGTCTTTTTATAATATCAACCTGACCAAGATACAATCGTTACCGATCATCGGACGTGAATGGGAATACCAGTTTTATGTAGATGTGGCTTTCAACGATTATCTGAGATATAAGCAGTCCATTACAGCAATCACTCCATTAACCAAAGAACTCAAAACATTAGGCGAATATGCAGAAGGAAAGTCAAATGTATAAGATCGTTCCTGCCGACAGACTGGCAAGCGTAAGTGAATACTACTTCTCCAAGAAACTGAAAGAGGTAGCACAGATGAATGCGGAAGGTAAGGACGTCATCAGTCTGGGTATCGGAAGTCCCGATATGCCCCCCTCCGAGAAAACCATCGAAACATTGTGCAGCAATGCGCATGATCCCAACGGACACGGCTACCAACCGTACGTGGGCATCCCCGAACTTCGCAAGGGTTTTGCCGCCTGGTATCAACGTTGGTATGGAGTGGAACTGAATCCGAACACGGAGATACAGCCTTTGATCGGCTCGAAAGAGGGAATACTCCATGTCACTCTGGCATTTGTCAATCCGGGAGAACAGGTGCTGGTTCCTAATCCGGGATATCCTACTTACACTTCGCTGAGCAAGATACTCGGTGCGGAAGTCATCAACTACGACCTCAAAGAAGACGAGAACTGGATGCCTGATTTTGAAGCCCTGGAGAGAATGGACCTCAGCCGGGTAAAACTGATGTGGACCAATTATCCGAATATGCCGACAGGCGCCAATGCAACTCCGGAATTATACGGGCGTCTCGTTGACTTTGCCCGCCGCAAGAATATTGTAATCGTGAATGATAACCCATACAGCTTTATCCTGAACGAGAAACCGATCAGTATTCTGAGCGTACCGGGGGCCAAAGACTGTTGTATCGAATTCAACTCCATGAGCAAAAGCCACAATATGCCGGGATGGCGTATCGGTATGCTAGCCTCAAATGCTGAGTTTGTACAATGGATTCTGAAGGTGAAAAGCAATATAGACAGCGGAATGTTCCGTGCCATGCAACTGGCGGCAGCCACTGCTCTGGAAGCCGAAGCCGACTGGTACGAGGGCAATAACAAGAACTACCGTAACCGTCGCCACCTAGCCGGTGAAATTATGAAAACACTAGGGTGCACATACGATGAGAAACAGGTAGGTATGTTCCTTTGGGGAAAGATCCCCGCTTCCTGCAAAGATGTGGAAGAGTTGACGGAAAAGGTATTGCATGAAGCCAGAGTGTTTATCACACCGGGATTTATCTTTGGCAGCAACGGAGCGAGATATATCCGCATCTCTCTTTGCTGCAAAGACGCCAAGTTGGAGGAAGCACTCGAAAGGATAAAAACAATGACACAATGTGCTGACAGCCAACGTGCCGATAAATAGAACAATTAAATAGTTTAGATAACCCAACTGCCAATGGAATTACTAGCACATTGGCATATTGATACATTATTATTATGGAACTCGAATCAATTTTATTACCGGGCATTGAAGCTAAAAGACCGATTGTCATTGCCGGCCCGTGTAGCGCAGAAACAGAAGAACAGGTAATGGATACAGCCAAGCAATTGGCAGCGAAAGGTCAGAAAATATTCCGTGCAGGAATCTGGAAACCACGTACCAAACCGGGAGGCTTCGAGGGTATAGGCGTCGAAGGTCTTGCCTGGTTGAAAGAGGTGAAAAAAGAAACCGGTATGTATGTCGCAACCGAAGTTGCAACAGCCAAGCACGTTTACGAATGTCTGAAAGCCGGAATCGATATTCTTTGGGTAGGTGCACGTACCACTGCCAACCCTTTCGCCGTACAGGAAATCGCAGACGCTCTGAAAGGCGTTGATATCCCCGTATTGGTCAAGAACCCTGTAAATCCGGATCTTGAATTGTGGATCGGAGCCTTGGAACGTATCAACAATGCAGGTCTGAAACGTCTAGGTGCTATTCATCGTGGTTTCAGCAGCTACGATAAGAAGATTTACCGCAATCTGCCCCAATGGCACATTCCTATCGAACTGCGCCGCCGCATCCCTAATCTGCCCATCTTCTGCGATCCCAGTCATATCGGTGGAAAACGCGAACTGGTAGCTCCGCTTTGTCAGCAGGCTATGGACCTTAACTTCGACGGTCTGATCGTAGAAAGCCACTGCAATCCGGATTGTGCATGGAGTGACGCTTCCCAACAAGTGACACCGGATGTACTCGACTATATCCTCAATCTATTGGTTATCCGTACCGAGACCCAATCGACCGAAAGTCTGGGGCTGCTACGCAAACAGATTGATGAATGCGATGACAACATCATTCAAGAGTTGGCAAAAAGAATGCGCATTGCCCGTGAAATCGGTACATACAAGAAAGAACATAATATCACCGTACTCCAGACCGGACGTTACAATGAAATTCTGGAAAAGCGCGGTTCACAAGGGGAACAATGCGGTATGGATGCGGAATTCATGAAGAAAATCTTCGAGGCTATCCACGAAGAGTCTGTCCGCCAACAGATGGAGATTATCAACAAATAAACAATAGATATGAGAATATTAATACTCGGAGCCGGGAAAATGGGCTCTTTCTTTACTGATATATTGAGCTTCCAACACGAAACGGCCGTGTTCGACGTCAACCCGCACCAATTACGTTTTGTCTACAACACTTATCGTTTCACGACATTGGAAGAAATCAAGGATTTTGAACCGGAACTGGTTATCAACGCCGCAACAGTAAAGTACACACTGGACGCTTTCCGCAAAGTGTTGCCTGTGCTGCCCAAAGATTGCATCATCAGTGATATTGCTTCTGTTAAAACGGGACTGAAGAAGTTCTACGAAGAAAGCGGCTTCCGTTATGTTTCCAGTCACCCTATGTTCGGTCCGACTTTCGCCAGCCTTAGCAATCTAAGCAGCGAGAACGCCATTATCATCAGTGAAGGAGATCACTTGGGTAAGATCTTTTTTAAAGACCTCTACCAGACCTTGCGGTTGAACATCTTCGAATATACCTTTGGCGAACATGATGAAACGGTGGCTTACTCGCTATCCATCCCGTTCGTTTCGACGTTCGTATTTGCAGCTGTAATGAAACACCAGGAAGCACCGGGAACCACATTCAAGAAGCATATGGCTATTGCCAAAGGTTTGCTGAGCGAAGATGACTACCTGCTTCAGGAAATTCTGTTCAACCCGCGCACTCCGGGACAGGTGGCCAACATCCGCACCGAGCTGAAAAATCTTCTCGAAATCATTGAGAACAAGGATGCGGAAGGAATGAAGAAGTATCTGACAAAGATTCGGGAAAAGATCAAATAACCCGTAATCGGCAATCACTGATTACACATAAGATTTAACGGTCCCCTGCAAAAAAGTTCTTTGCAGGGGATTTTTTTATGTGTACCTTTGTATCCGCAAAAACAGATTTACAGGAGATAGAAAGAATGATAGATCAAGCTACCATAGACCGGATATTGGATGCGGCACAGATCATGGATGTCGTTTCAGATTTTGTCACACTACGCAAGCGTGGAGTGAATTATGTCGGTTTGTGTCCTTTTCATAACGACAAGACTCCTTCTTTTTATGTCTCTCCCGCCAAAGGGCTTTGCAAATGTTTCGCATGTGGAAAAGGGGGAAATGCCGTACACTTCATCATGGAGCACGAGCAGATGTCCTATCCGGAAGCACTAAGATACCTCGCCAAAAAGTACAATATCGAAATCAAAGAACGGGAACTGAGTGATGAAGAAAAGTTTGTGCAAAGCGAACGGGAAAGCCTGTTTATCGTCAATAACTTCGCACGCGATTACTTTCAGAATATACTGAAGAACCATGTAGACGGCCGCAGTATCGGGATGGCTTATTTCCGCAATCGCGGCTTTCGGGATGATATCATCGAGAAATTTCAGTTAGGATATTGCACCGACAGCCATGACGCTTTCGCCCAAGAAGCAATACAGAAAGGATATAAGAAAGAGTATCTTGTGAAAACGGGACTTTGTTATGAAACGGATGACCACCGTCTGCGGGACCGCTTTTGGGGACGTGTCATATTCCCGGTACACACTCTTTCGGGAAAGGTAGTAGCTTTCGGCGGACGTGTGCTTGCCAGTGCGACCAAAGGGGTTAAGGTCAAATATGTCAATTCTCCCGAATCGGATATTTACCACAAGAGCAACGAACTATACGGTATCTATTTTGCCAAACAGGCGATTGTAAAACAAGACCGTTGCTTTTTGGTTGAAGGGTACACAGACGTAATCTCTATGCATCAATCCGGCATCGAGAATGTAGTGGCCTCTTCGGGAACAGCGCTTACCCCGGGACAAATCCGTATGATTCACCGCTTCACAAACAATATGACGGTGCTTTATGACGGGGACGCCGCAGGTATCAAAGCTTCTATCCGTGGTATTGATATGCTGCTCGAAGAGGGTATGAACGTCAAAGTCTGCCTGCTTCCCGACGGTGACGACCCGGACTCTTTCGCCCGCAAACATAACTCTACGGAATTCCAGGCCTTCATCTCGGAACACGAAACGGACTTTATCCGCTTCAAGACTAACTTGTTGTTAGAGGACGCCGGAAGAGATCCCATCAAACGTGCGGAACTGATCGGTAATCTGGTACAAAGCATTTCGGTCATACCGGAAGCGATTGTACGGGATGTGTATATCAAAGAATGTGCCCAACTATTACATATAGAAGATAAACTGTTGGTTTCGGAAGTAGCCAAAAGACGGGAAACGCAAGCGGAGAAACGGGCGGAACAGACAGAACGGGACCGACGGATTGCCGAAAGGGCAGCCTCTATGTCACAAGGTGAACAGGCCGGAAATATGCCCGCTCCCAATGAAGATGTTCCATTGCCTCCTGAAATTGCTGAGGCAGGATATACAGAATCCCCTTTCCCGCCACAAGAAGACAACTATGCTTCTTTTATTCCGCAGGAAGGAAAAGAAGGGCAGGAATTTTATAAATTCGAGCGGTTGATATTACAGGCCGTAGTCCGTTACGGTGAGAAAGTCATGTGTAATCTGACTGACGAAGAAGGAAATGAAATCCCAGTCACTGTCATAGAATATGTTGTCAATGACTTGAAAGAGGATGATTTGGCTTTCCATAATCCATTGCATCGCCAAATGCTGTCGGAAGCTGCCGCACACATGCATGATTCGGCTTTTATCGCGGAACGTTACTTTCTGGCACATCCTGACCCGATTATCAGTAAATTGAGCGTAGACCTGATTAATGTACGTTATCAACTCAGCAAATACCACTCCAAATCACAGAAGATTGTGACAGATGAAGAACGGCTCTACGAACTGGTTCCCATGTTGATGATTAACTTTAAATACGCAATCGTTACGGAAGAACTGAAGCATATGCTTTATGCACTGCAGGACCCGGCGCTCGCTCATGACAATGAAAAGTGCGACTCACTAATGCAACGTTATAATGAGCTGAGAACCGTACAAAGCATTATGGCAAAACGCTTGGGGGATAGGGTTGTTCTACACTAACTCCCGTGCTGGATGAGATTCATAAACTCTTCGCGAGTCTTTGCCTGATTGAAAGCCCCCGTAAAGTCGGAAGTAGTAGTAATAGAGTTCTGTTTTTCAACACCACGCATTTGCATACACATATGTTTGGCTTCCACTACAACCATTACACCTAACGGATTCAGCGTTTCCTGAATACACTCTTTGATTTGCAGCGTCATGCGTTCCTGCACTTGCAGGCGATGAGAGAATATATCGACCACACGGGCAATCTTACTAAGTCCCGTGATATAGCCGTTAGGAATATAGGCCACGTGTGCCTTTCCATAAAACGGTAGCATATGATGTTCGCAGAGAGAGAAGAAATCAATGTCTTTCACAATCACCATCTGACTATATTCCTCTTTGAATTTAGCGGAACGAAGTACTTCGTGCGGATCGATGTGATACCCTTTTGTTAAACTCAGCATCGCCTTAGCTACCCGTTCGGGAGTTTTCAACAGCCCTTCCCGTTCAGCATCTTCGCCCAACAAAGTTATAATACTACGATAATGATTCTTCAATTCCTCCAAATTCGGAGAGACAATTTCTTCTTTTTCCAACATGACAGATTTATAAAGGAATATTGATCTGGTCTCTCACAATAGAAACCTCTTTAAACATACCGGTAGCTTTCAACCGACGCATCATTGCGTCCGCCTCTTCAATACTTCGGAAATCACCCACACGACAAAGCCAACGGGGCGAAATAAACGAAGTATATACCGACAACTCCGGAAAATACTCTTTGACTCTTGAAGCTACACGATCAGCATCGTTTTTTGCCTGTCGTGTATTATTGCCTGCATACGCCTGTATCCGGAAACCGGAAGCCTTTATCACCTTCTGTTCGCCTGTTGCAGGACGCTCCATGCCAATCAGAGCTTCAATACGGGGATCCTGGTGAATGGTCACCTTTCCCTGCCCCGGCACCGTACGCTCCAAACTCCTGATAATGCCCTGCGCCTGTGCACCGGCACCCACCAAGAGAAGCAATAGGACAAATAAAACAAGTTTTCTCATTTGATAATGAAATAGTTCACCACAGATTACACGGATTAATACAGATTTTCATTGAATGAAGTCAATCTGTGCGAGTCTGTGTAATCCGTGGTGAAAGTTAATTATGCATTGAACGCATCAATGATACCTTTGAAATCAGCAACCTTCAGAGCAGCGCCACCGATCAAACCACCATCAACGTCCGGATTAGCGAACAATTCTTTTGCATTAGAAGGCTTGCAGCTACCACCATAAAGGATAGAGGTATTGTCAGCGATCTCCTTGCCATACTTGTCAGCAACGATTGAACGGATGAAAGCGTGGATTTCCTGAG
>OGKW01000124.1_pt1 | contig 79266 bp, 67 predicted proteins | sample 1572601 | NCBI WGS metagenome assembly OGKW01 (sample SAMEA2581875, study PRJEB24529) | metagenome | biome: Human gut stool | place: China | collected 2011
AGCGAATCATGGCTAAGCTGCAGTCTCCGACGGCTGCTCTGGAGGCGTTGGCCACGCTAATTAACAAATAAATTCATGCGTAGCCCCTGGTAAAAAAATAGCCCGATCAAAAATAATCACAGGCTATTTCAAGAGAGTACGGGATTATGTATGTTCCGCAGAAGATTCCAGGTTTTTTGAGTTTTTATACTGGTTTCCGAATGAGCGTCGATTTGTGCATCATCTGCGCGGCAATTGAACTAGCAAACATAGCGAGAAGCACTGCGCCGGCAATAACACAGGCGAGCATGCAGCACTCTGCCATGTCCATAAAGTGCCATTGCGGGATAAGATACCAGCCGTCATAGCTTTGATACAGATCGACGAGGAAGCCTCTCAGACCGGAAAGGTCTACTCCTTCCGGGGGCATCGGACTGTCGTAACCACAGTCGCCGGTCTGTTGAAACCACCCTGGCGCCCATTGTGCCAAAGGGAGATCAAACGGATAATGGGCTTCCGCAGAGCAACCCTGAATACCGAAGGTCGCGGCCGGATCGTCTGAATGCACTGCATCATGGATCGCCATAAGTTTCCAGCTGCAGATCATCGTGTAGATGAGTCCGTAGAAGCTAACTGCATAAGCAGCAAGTCTTAGTGCGAGGATCCGTGGATTGATAAGTGCGATCAAGCCTCCTAAGGCCATCACAAGGTTGCCATAGCGGATGTAGACGCACTGTTCGCAGGGCGCCATGTAAAGCCACTCCTGGAATACAAAGTGAGCGACAAGCACGAGGCCGGCCATTGTAGCTGCCATGATGGCCCAAGGGTAGCGAGTTTTCTGCCACGTATCGAGGGTCTCGACTGGAGACTTCGCCAAATTGCTGAAAAATTGCATGGTGTACTCCGTCTTCGTTATTTTGCGGATAACTCTTTGATCTTGTTGACCATGCTGTCAAGTGACATGATGTTCTTAGTCATTAGAAGATATTTTCCGTTGACCACGTAAGCCGGGACACCTTGAACCTTGGCGATGGGGTAGGAAACTTCCCAGAGATCAATGAGTTCTTTTACCTTTGGGTCAGTTGCGTCTTTGTCGTATTGCGCACGATTCCAACCAACAGCATCGAGTCCGGTCTTGATAAACGCATCCGGATCGGCACCATCGTTCCAACGTTCCTTTTTGTCGTGATAGGCCTTATAGAGGGCCATTTCGATCTTGTGGAAGTTGGACTTGGGATCTAAGGGTTTCAGTCCGGCAGCTTTGTCTTTAACAAGGGCTACAGCAAAGAGAGTTGAACCTTGGAGGCCGTATTTTCCTTTTGTCTTCAAATGGAAAGGGACGAATTCCATGTCCGGGAGTTTTCCCATAACAGCTTTGTCGACGGCTTTAGCGTATTTATAGCAGAAGGGGCAGTCGTAACTGAAGACTTTAATAACGGTTCCTTTGCCGATATCGACCGGGCTTTCAAGGACCACGTAGTCCGTGCCTTCTGTTACTGCAGCAAAAGAAAGTGGAGCGGTTAGGGCCATGGAAAACGCAAGTACTGCGCCCATAGCATTTCTTCTTGTGATACTCATGATGTTTTTCTAACTTGTGTATTTGACGATGAGAAAAAGTTTTGGCTTTCGGAGAAGAGTCTCGCTCTTCTCCGAAACTAGTTAAGTTTCAGGAAACGGATTTGCTACTTGGTACTTTCCTTTTTACTGGACTGGCCAAAGGCCTTATTGATGCGGAAAGGCATTGCCTGGTAACCCATGGAGCCGTTGATGCGGATTTCTACGGCTGGATCCTTTTTGCCCCAGTCAAATTCCATGAGGTAGGGCGACGGATTGCCGATTGCTCGTCCGTTTTGAAGTTGCATTTCGGGTGTTGCAGAGTAAACCATGACGGAGTCTTTGTCAGGTTCGTATTGGGTGAGTGAGGTAACGGGGCTGTACCAATTGTGGCCTCGCTCTTTGCCGAATTCCCAAACCTGTTGAACCGTGCCATTCTTCTGGTCAATCTTATAGACCACTGCACGGCTGTATTTCATGGTTGGCATGGCAGGCTGCTCAAAGCCGCGGCCGTCACCGTTATCGAAAGCAGTGACATAAACTACGTCTTTATTGCTCTTGGAATCGATACGGAAAGCGGTGTGCTGCGTCCAGGTGTAGTCAAAGTTACCTTCGCACTTGCCGCTTTCACATTTGACAGGCTTACCGTCCTTATCAATGGGTTTGAGAACTTTTTTGGCGAGATCCTCTTTCCAGCCGTCCGGGGCGGAGAGGATCCACTTAACTTTCTTGTCCCGACCAATTTTGATGATGGCAGACTGATGGCGGGAACTAATGATGATAGAGTCATCTGTCGGATCATAGTCGACGGAGTTGACGTGAGCCCAGTTACGGCCAGCCCCTACGCCGGAGATATCACCGAATGTGTCGGATTTTTCCATTTTGGCAAGGTCTTCGGCCGAAAGAGATTTGCCAGCATGAGAAGCATCAAGGTTCAGGCAAACTGCGCCTTGATCAAGAGACTTAATGACGATGTCACGATACGGGTCGAGGATATCAAAGAGGCGCCATTCGTCTACAACTTTACCTTCTGGTGAGAGTTCAACAATTACGTCGCGGACAGTACGGACATTCTTTCCGTCGGGTCTCTTGTAATCGCTGGAAGCTACACGTAGCAGATAATTTCCGTTTTGGGCCTGATCAAAGGAGTGTGAGAAATCGTTGTAAGCAGGCGGCAATCTGCGGTTAAAAATTTCACGTCCCATGATGTCGTACTTAACGTAGCGTTGGCCGTACCCCCAAGTTAGAGCTCCGTCCTTACCCTGTTGGAAACCCATCATGACGCCTGCGCGGTACGGATCTTCCATGTTGTAGATCGAATCTGGCAGAAGATACCAACGTACAGCCCCCGTGGTATCGATGATCGCGTTCTGAGGATAGAAGGTCCATTCGATAGCGCCTCCGGTTGGGTTATTCCAGATGAAGCGGGCACCTTTGGAAGGAGCGGTAAGGAGGTTGTTGACGAGATAGAGACGATCCTTATATTTTGGATCAACTTTGACAACTGTGGTGTCAAACATAGTGGACTTAAGCGAAGGGCTGCCGTTCACTTCACCGTAAACGGGTGGAGCATAAACTTGGTAGGACTCTTTGATGTCTTTTTTCTCGCCTTTTGCGTCGATACGGGTATAGGTCACTTCTATCGTGTTCACGTAGTCCGGATAGAGTCCGAAGACCGGAATGCCAGCATGAGTCATAACTTCTTCAGGGGTGACCTTGTAGCTGATTTCCTGACCGTCCTTTTTCGGTACGATGCGAACGGAAACATTTTCAAGGTTGTATCCGCCATTGCGGATGATAGCGGTTAAGGGAGCGATGCGGTAAGGATTAGTAATAATTTCCCCGATTTGGCCTTGTTTCGGGTATTTGACGGCAGGTCCGGAAGAACCGCCGGCAGCGAAGGCCCCGCCTGCTAATGCAAAGGCAACAGCGGCAATCATGGTACGAACAACAAGTTTCTTTTGCATGTTTTCTCCTGTGAGGTGCTTTTCGAATAAGTCGAAATGGATAAAGAACATGCGGAAAATTCTAGGAGCTGACTCAAGAGAGGAAAATTGTCAATTCCATTTATAATTTTGAAATAGTTTAAACATTAAATTTCAAATAATGAAAGAATATCCATCGTTTGTGGAGTTGCGGCTTTTGCAGGAACTTTTTAAAGAAAGTAATTTGACAGCAGCGGCCGCAAAATTGTCGCTGACCACGCCGACAGCTAGTCACTACCTCACTCATTTGCGAAACATATTTGACGACAGACTTTTCATTAAGGCAAAGAACGGACTTGTGCCTACTAGCAGAGCAGAAGAAGTGGTGGAAAAGGTGAATGCTGCCGTGTTTGCGCTTGAGGCCCTTATTTCCCAAGAAACCTTTTGTCTTTCTAAAGTTTCACGCACGATACGTATTGGTTGTGTAGACAATGCGCCTTACAGTATTTTTCCAGGCATCCTCCACTTCATCCTTGCTCGTGCACCAGGAATTCAGCTTAAGTTTGAGGAGTTAAAGGGAAACAAATTTGAAAAGGTACAACGGAGCGAACTCGATTTCTTTATTTCGCCTATCGTGAAATCTCTTCCCCCGGGTTTTAAGAGCCTTAATTTATCTAAAAATGAATATTGTCTACTGGCACGTACTGATCACCCTTTGGCGCGTACTGGGGAAGCGGTAAGTGATGCAGAGATTTGCCGCTATCCGTTTATCGATATACGAGTCGGCGAACCTCAGAGCAGTTGTAGGACCTTGCGTGAAGAGGCATTTCCCCGCTGGAAGAATGCAAGAAGTTTGGTAATCAGTCCTTACTTTCTTCCTTTTGTCCCGAGCCTTGAAACGTGCGACTGTCTATTGGTCGCTCCCCGTAAGACCTCAGAGAAGTTAATACTTCGATATGGCATCACAGAGGTGAAGACGAGAACCCCTGGAAAGGTCCAAATTCCACGTCTTATTTGGCATGAGAAGACGGATAAAGATCCCCTTCTGCAGTGGTTTAGAAGCTCGCTTTTGATTGTCTCAACGACAGATTCAATGAAAAAGAATTAGGCAGTTAATAGAGCACTTGACGCTAACGTCACATGTAACTGTTTAACCAAACTCTAGGGAGCGGAGAAGTATTGACCTTTAGCCTCGCAGATTTTGTGGAGATCGACGGCTAACGCCAAGAAGGGGACGTTGCAAAATTTGACTTTTATCAGACCATCACCCCTCTAATTCTTTCAATTCAATTGAGAGAGAAAAAAAGCTAGCACCTTGTAACAATAATATTTTCGTTTAAAGATCCGGATATAAATGCCGGAGCTTTATGCGAGCGTCGCCAGTTGTAAATTGCCAATTGACGACTCTTTTTTCAGCATTTCTCTGAGCAATAAAACTGTTAACGGTGTTCCGGAGAACGTTTATATCGGCGACTCTAAACGGAATGCATTGTCGCTTCAATATGCTAAAGCCTATCTCCGCTACGTTAAGCCAGGAACCGTGCTTGGGCGTGTAGTGCAGCTCCAGCTTATCGCGTAACCGGTGCGCTTCCTCTGGATCGAATGCTTCATAAAGCCTGAGTTTGACAGATTCTGATTGACCTTTTGTGTGGCAACGCCCATGAGGTCTATTTTTTAGCTCTTAACTTATTTACTTTGCTAAGTAAACACGATTTTGAGATACAGAGGGCTGGCCAAAAATACGACGCCTGGCCTCGATTGCCAACATGTTCATCGGAAATTGCTTCGAAAATCGAACCAAGGTTAGCTTCGCCTAGGATAATTGTATCTATGAGGGAGGAAACTGATTGATTAGGCTCTGATCAATTCCTCCCCGATGGAAAATTCCCGTCAGATTCTTCGGAAATAAAGCCTCCGAAGGGCGATTGGGAAAAATTACGTATTTTGCAGAGCTTCCTTAAAATTGAGGTGTGTTATTAGACTTCTTTTTACTTCCCACTCTTTGCCAAATCGCCAGTTATTTTTTAGCTAAATTTTCAACGCAAAGTAATTTAACTTATGAGATTCGGATAATGAGATTAACTATCTTTTCTAGGTAGTTTACTTTCGAATAAAATTGACAAGACAGATAACCTATAAAGGGTGATTCTACATTTATCGAGGTCTCTACCTTAGAGAGTCAGCTGAGTTGTATCTTTCCTAAGTTACTCAAGACATCTTGGGCAATGAGAAGTATTCCTCTTGAAGGTTCAGAGTTCTGCTTTTTCAGCCGCCTTCCTCAAATTTTCCTCATCCTTGCGAACGTAATTTCCTGTCGTTGCGACGCTGGCATGTCCCATGAGTTTTTGCACTTCCACAATATCTACGTTTTTACTGATGAGGCGAGTAGCAAACGTTCTTCTGAGATCATGAGGTGTAAGTCTGCCTTCCAGGTTTTCGGTTTCAGCGACAAGTTTTTCTATTATTCGAGTAACGGAAGACGGATCAAGTGGAATGTCTAAATGAAGATGCTGTCTATTGTCGATACGTCCAAAAACAAATCCGGCATCAATATCATTTTTATTTAACTGTCTGAATTCGAACCATATTTTCAGAACTTCATCCACAGCATCCGGAAAATAGATAGTTCTTTCTTTGTTGCCCTTGCCGATAATTTTGGCGGCCCTATTTTTAAAAGAAACCTGTTTTACTCTCAATTCACAGACTTCGGCTCTGCGTAATCCGCAACCTAACATCAAATAAAAAATTGCCCTATTTCTCACCGTCCTCAAGGAATTTGCTTCTAGCGACTTGATCAGCGATGCAGATTCTTCAGATGAAATCGCTCTTCCCGATGGGGCTCTAAAAACTCTTCGCTGTTTTAAAGATTTAATTCTTTGGAAATGGTCTAGATCAATTTGCTTATTTCGCCAGGCATTTAGCGCCACGGATTTAAGTGCTGAGAGATAACAGTTATAGGTTCTAGCAGAGCCCCAACTCTGAGCTGTCAAAAAAACAGTGACATGATTCGGCTGCATTGACTTCCAATCACAATCTACTAAACCTTTGTAGCCGAAAAATCGGGCGAACTTATTTAACTTGCTTTTCATGCATCGATAGGAATCCTTACTGCCAAGCGTAGCTAAATACATCAGCGCAGGATTTTCGATCAAATTTTGATCTGCAGTTATTGCGCCAAAGTTTGAAGGTTGGATCGGAGTCGGCTGAAACATGTTAAAAATTCCAAGTACGCACGATAATTAACATTATATCGCGTACTTAGATGATTTTTATAGTGCCTTATTAAAATCGGATAAATTTGAGTCGTTACAGGAGAAGCAAAAGAATAGGGCGGAAATTCACATCGTTTAGCTTACGACATAAGTATACTTGTTTCCACCCTGTTTTGCGTAGGAATTTGAATTTCAGATTGGAGATTTCAGGTCTTATTTTTCGAGGTTGTTGTACTGTTCGTCCGTGACTTCCTCCAGCCAAGTGACGCCTTTGCCTTCCCGATGATCTCCGGTTACCGTCATTTGAACCATCTGAGAGTCAGGAGCGGCTCCGTGGAAATGCTTCACACCGGCCGGACATATCACGACATCACCGGGCTTAACGATACGAGCTTTTTCTCCATAAACTCCGGTTCTGCCTTCACCACGAAGAACAGTAAAGAATTGACCTGCCGGATGGATATGCCAAAATGTTCTGGCGCCTGGTTCAAAAATCACAATTCCATTGTGAACAGGCATACCCGGAACTTGCTAGCTCATCGGAATAACTTCTGCTTTACCTGTGAATACTTTGGGATTTGCAGGAACTTTAGGTAGAGATTTTGCCTCTTTAAAAATTTGAGAATTAGCAGGAACGGTTTCCGCTGCCATAACGGTTACGCAGGAACAAGCAGAAACGAGAAGGGCGGCAACAAGAGCTGACTTATGCAATTTTTCCTCCTTTGGGTCTTCGTTTGTTTAGGTATTTTATTAAGTGTCCCCGTGGAAATTGCGTGAATTAACTGAAGTTGAAAGGAATTAACAAGAGAAGCGGAGGATTAGACAAAGTCAGGGACTATTAGAAAAGGGCTTCTAAATTGTCTTAGAGAGACGAAATCTTTCCGAAAGCTTCGCTTTTTATAGCCTCCGAACAAGACTTAGCCCGCTTTCGCGGGCCATTTGCACTTATCTTGTTCCTTTTATGAGAATTTCAACTCTACGATTTGGGCGTAAGCAATCTTTTAGCTCAGCACCTTTTACCTCATTACACGAAACCTTAGGATCGGCAGGGCCCTTACCAATCGCCGAAATCTTGTCAGCTGGAATTCCGTGTTGAATGAGATAGGCCTTAATTGTTTCAGCTCTTTTTTGAGAAAGAACTGAATTGTAGCCATTAGAACCAAGGCGATCTGTATAACCGTAAATCGTTACGTTTTCCAAATCGCGATAACTCTGAATGTCCTTAACAACTCTAGATAACTGTTCTTCAGCAGGTCCTGTTATCCCATTGAAATCGCTCCTATCGAATTTAAACAATGTGGCAGCAGGAAGTTCATGAGAAGTTTTACCTTCGAGATCCGGCGGGCAAACTCCGTCTTCTGAAGATACTTGATGCCAATATGCTTCACCGGTAAAACCGTCTTTATCAAACAAAACCTTGTACTGGCAGGTTGTGACGTCGTCTCTCCCTTGGCCCGGGGTATTAAAGTGGAAAAGATAATTCCATTGACGTGGTCTCCAACCATCTGAGTATTAAGGACGGCCGATTAAGTAATACAACTGATCTTTCGTCATACCCTTTCTGATCTGACGAAGACTCTGTAAATTTGGGAAGGTTCCTTTACTTTTATCGAAATGTACGCTACCAGCCTCGTGCCACTTTAGATCTGTTGAAGTTCCATCGTCTAGGACTTTTGTGCCATCGCCGGCGCAACCTGCAAGTAAAACGGCATTGCAGACTGCAAAGAGAAAATTTAATTTTTTCTGCATGATTTGAAGATTCCGTTTCATTCGGAAGGGCTAGGCCGCCCTTCCGTCAAATTCTTACCACTGATAACCCACACCGACAGAGCCGCCGGCCTGACCTCGGGTATTCGCACTACCCGTGACTTTGAAAATCCATTTACCGTCATCAGAAATGGAGGAGACGCCAACGGCAAAGCCGCTCTCACCGCCATAAGTACCTGCCGCCAAAGCCGCAAGGTTTTTACCCGGTAAATAAGCTTGCGGAAGACCGGCAGTGGCAATGGCTTGTGCAATACCGGCGCGAGCTTTTCTATCGACATCATGAATGCGTTTGAATGCGGCCTTTTGTGAGGCGTTCAACTGGTTAACGTTAACCGCGTCGGTGCCGTTCACGCCAGGAGCAACGTTGGTAATCGTCTTGCCGCCGGCATTAATTCCGTTGATAGTTAGTGAAGGACCGTTTTTAATGTGTACGCCTGTGTTGTTGATGGTGGTTACGCCACCGCCAACATTGATGGAATTCACGGTGATGTCGTCTTTGAGTTTTACGGCTACTTTATCGGGTTTGCTTGTATCGGTACTTCTAATCACCGCGGTTTCTATATTCTTTTCATCTCCAGAGATTTGGATTGCTCCAGAATTGCCAAGACCAATACTATTTCCATCATCAGCAGAAACAGTGTGATTAACGTTAGTAGTTTCTCCGCTAGGATTTTCTGCTTTTGGTAGGTAATGACTTAACTTCTCTATATCCAAGCTAAAAACGACATTGTTAGCACCCGTCTTTTCATCGGTTGTCAAATAAGAAGTAAATACGTCTGTTGGAGCAAAATTAGCATCATTTTTCAACAAAACAGAAGCATTCTTTACTTCTGTAATAAAGTGCAAATTTTGTTTTTTGTCGGTCAGATTAACGTCATGAACATTGACATAAGAAGAATTATTAGAGGTATTGTCGTTAGCGTAAACTAACAGATTGTTAATCGGAGAAGGTGTTACAGTTCCGCCGCTTCCCGATGAACCGCTACCGGATCCCGCAAACTTAACAATGTTTTGATTGCCTCTTGCTTCCGTCGTGATCTTAATACCGTCGGTACCTTCAAACACAAGGTTAGGATTAGATAGATTAATGGATAAGTTATCAGAGGAAGAGACTTCTGAGAAGGTTGAAATTGAGCCAGGGTTTCTCGCGGATAACTTCCATTCAACTTGTCCGTAATTTACAGCGTCATCCTGCTTTTCGCCCTTGGCAACAACAGCCTCCGTATTCTGGGATTCGATGCAGATTCAATTGAAAGCAAGAAAGAAGAACTGCTCAATCGCTTTTATAAGAAAGACAGAGTGTGGTTACGAGGCATCCTCTTTGACAGAAATATCACCGGCAACGTCACAAGAAATATCGAACTAAAAGGCAGCGACAAGGCCTTCCAGCTTTCAGTCTATCCGGTCCGCCAAGGTTTAATCGACTGGACAGTAGTTTCCTTATTTGATGAAACCGAACAGATTAACTACCAGAGAAACCTGGCAGATGCTTTGACGAATGCTCAAAACGCAAGCAAGGCAAAAAGCGACTTCCTCTCGCATATGTCGCATGAAATCCGTACGCCGATGAACGCCATCATCGGTATGACGACGATCGCCTTGTCAAAAATCAGCGATAGACAAAAAGTAGAAGACTGTCTGAAGAAAACACTTCTCGCCTCTCGCCACTTACTCGGCCTCATCAACGACATCCTGGATATGTCCAAGATTGAAAGCAACAAGCTCGCACTTTCTTACGAAAAATTCGACCTTCAGGAAACCGTTCACAGCATCTACAACCTAATAGAACCTCAAGCCAAAGAAAAAGGCGTCAGTTTTGAAATCATCACGAACGATGTCAACCAAGAATGCCTTGTAGGTGACCAGCTGCGTGTCAATCAGGTGTTTATTAACGTTATCTCCAACGCCGTTAAATTCACGCCGAAAGGCGGCAAGGTCACGATGAGGCTGTCAGAAAAACAGACAAGTCCGGAACATGTTCATCTGCGCTGCATTATCAGCGACAACGGCATCGGCATGAAGAAAGACTTCTTGAGCCGCGTCTTCCTCCCCTTTGAACAGGAAACAGCGGAGATTGCACAGCATTTCGGCGGTACCGGTCTTGGTCTTGCCATTACGCATAACCTGGTCAATTTAATGGGCGGCAACATCGACGTCCAAAGTGAAGAAGGAAAAGGCAGTACGTTTACGATCGACCTTCCCTTCGGGATTTCCAAAGATTCCGCTAAACATTCGGAAAGTCTGCTTGAACTTCGAGCCCTCGTCATTGACGATGACAAAGACACCTGCGAACACGCCTGCGTCCTTCTCGATCAATTGGGTCAAAAGACCGAATACGCATTAAGCGGAAAAGAAGGCATCGAAAAAATTAAGCAGGCCATGCAGAACAATGATCCGTTCGATATCTGCTTCCTGGATTGGAAGATGCCGGAGATGGACGGCGAAGCAACTGCACGGGAAATCCGCAAGATCGTAGGGCCGGAAACCCTCATCATCATTATCAGCGCTTACGACTGGTCTCCGATTGAAGGTCGGGCCAAAGAAATCGGTATTAACGGCTTTATCGCCAAGCCTTTCTTCAGCTCTTCCTTCTATAACTGGCTGTCTGATCCAAGTATTAAAGAACACAAGGGAAAAGAGAAAGACCTGGTCGTTCAAGAAAATACTCAGAAAAAGAGGGTTCTGTTAGCAGAAGACAATGAATTTAATGCTGAAGTTGCTCAGGACTTCTTAGACATGGCTGGCTACACTGCATAAGTTGTCGGTGACGGCGCGCAAGCGGTTAAAGCGTTCGAAACCCATGAACCCGGTTACTACTCCATGATCTTTATGGATATCCAGATGCCGGTCATGAACGGCTTAGAAGCTACTCAAATGATCCGAAACCTCTTAAGAGAAGACGCTCATACCATTCCGATCGTTGCAATGACCGCAAACGCCTTCTCCGAAGACGTTTCCAAGTCGCTCAATGCCGGAATGAACGATCATATCTCTAAGCCGATTGACCTTAAGAAGCTTCATGCCGTCTTAGGAAAGTATGCCGGCAGAAACGATATAAAGGTTAAAGAATAAGACGCTAATTCGCATTATTTAAATTTTCGGCGGTCTGAATGACCGCCGAAATTCTTTATTGCGTCCAAACACTAATTTCTATACCGCAAAAGTCAACTACCCGTATTTCCAACCCCTTACATATCTCTAAGCACGCCGTTCTCCTTTTAATCCGCCCACTAAGAAAACGTCGAGAGCCCCAATAATTGAAGCTCTCGACGCGGGTGTGGTTTGAAGCCGCTCTCTCAAGCGGCATATGTCGGTTGGTTTTTATGCCGGAAGAAGTTTCTTTACTGTCTTCTTGTAAATCTCATAGCAGTTCTTGACTTGGTACGGATACCCGTACTCATTGTCTCCGTGCATATTCCCGCCGGAAGGCCCGAATGTGACAACAGGAATTCCGCAGGAGACGGCAAGAATATTAGAATCGCAGACCGACGGATCATAATCTATCGGCAGATCTTCGCCGGTGACTTCCTTGAAGCTTTCCTGAAGTTTGACGACAAGTTCGTGGTCTTCAGGAACAGCAAAAGACTTCATGTAAGGACTGTTGCGCGGTTTCAAATGAATATCCACTTTGTCTGCCAAGCCGAGTTTTTCAGCAGCTTCCTGCATCTGACGAATGCACATCGCTTCATCTTCGCCCGGAACGACATAACGGTCTACAAACATGTAGCAGCTGTCCGGAACCACCAGCGCCCCGGAATTGCCGCCCGCCAAATAACGGACGCACCAGGTGCCGTGATGAAGTTTGGGATGCGTGAGCGTCGGAAGTGCTTCAATCGCAGCAGCCAAACGTCCGGCAGAAATCAGAGCATTTTCTCCGACTTCCGGATAACGGCTGGCGTGCCCGGCTTTGCCTTTTACCGTGATTTCAAAGCTGAAGCGCCCTCTGAAACCCACAGCCACATTGTTGTAGCGGCACTCCGCCATAATGGCGTAATCAGCATGAACCACGTCTTCGGCAACGAGCTGATAGGTTCCTTTGCTTAATCCTTCTTCATCGGCAACGAAGCAAATCAGGATCTTTCCGGAAAACTCATCTTTGTGCTGAGCAAAATACTCAACCGTCGTGAGAATCGCAGCGTCTCCGCCTTTCATATCCATGGATCCGCGGCCGTAAACCTTGCCGTCGATTTCGACCGGCATGAAAGGATTGGTTTTCCAGTTCTTTAAGTTCACATCAACGGTGTCAATGTGACCGATAAGAAGCATCGTTTTACCGGGTTTGCCGCTGTCTAGCACTGCCCAAACAGAAGGACGCTGTCTGTCAGTATCTTCCGGGAAGTAGCTGTAATGAGGCTCAAGTCCCATGGAGCGCAGAGCTTCGGCAACATAGTCTGCTGCTCCGACTTCGTGACCGGATACAGAATCAATGGAAATCAAGTCATACCAGCGCTGAAAAAGCTTTTCCATGATTTACTCCTTTGCCAGCTGGCCGTTGAATCGATTACCTTCTTCTTCCTCGACGGTTTGTTCTTCAAGCTTGGCCATACCGATACCGGTCAATGCATAAACGGCAGAGAGGATGATGGAGAGCCAAAGCATCGGAGCGAATGCGAAGAAGGCAATGTTGGCAACACCTAACGTAGAAGCGGTGTAGGAACCGGTGGTAGACCACGGAACCAACGGAGCCAGACCGGTACCGGTATCCAGCATCATGCGCATCAGGTTCTTACGCTGCAGACCGTATTTCGGGAACATATCTTTGGTCATGGAGCCGACAACCGGATAGCTGACATAGTAAGCGCCAGTGATCATGAAGAAGAGTGTGTGCAGACACATGACACAGAAGGCCATGACGCGGCTGTTGCGGGCAAATTTTCTGACGTAGTCGAGTAAGACATCAGCAACACCGGCAGTTCTCAAAGGAGCACCGAAGATCGCAGCTGTCATCAATAATCCGATCGTGCTTAACATGCTGGTGAAACCGCCGCGGTTGAGCATCTTGTCGACGAATGCGGAATCCGTGTGGATGCTAAAGCCGCTGTACATGTAGTTCATCATGTTCTTGAGGCTTACGTCTTGGAGGAACATGCCTAAGAATGCAGCAACGGCAATACCGGCAACGAAGGTCGGAATCGTCGGCTTCTTCCAGGCGATCAGACCGATCACAACAAATACCGGCAGTAGGGTAATTGGGTTGAGATTAAAACTCTTTTCAATCGTTCTTAAAATTTCAACGTAAGTTGCGCTTTCTGCTGCAGAGCCGCCGCTGAATTCCAGACCGTAAACAAAGAAGAAAATTAGGCTGATGAGATAAGCCGGGCCGGTGGAAATCAGGGCATGCTTGATACCTTCCATTAACGGTGTATCCGTCACAGTAGCCGTGATCACAGGAGAGTCGCTTAACGGAGAAATTTTATCGCCGAAGAAAGCACCCACGCAGACTGCGCCGGCTGCCGCTTCAACCGGGATTCCGAGGCCTTCACCGACGCCCATACAGGCAACGCCGACGGTAGCCAGTGTGCCCCAGGATGTTCCTGCTAATGTACTCATCAATGTACACAGGATGCAGGCAACCGGAAGGAAGAGTGCCGGAGTAATGACCTGCATACCGTAATAGACCATAACCGGAATCGTTCCGGAGGCCATCCAGGAGCCGATGAGAACACCGACGGACAAGAGAATCAGCATTGCAACAAGCATTGAAGCGATGGTGTCTTTGATGCCTTTCTGAACGCTGTCATAAGAAATACCGAAGGCACAAGCCATTAAGCACATAATGGCGCCGTCAACGGCAAGAACGATGCGGGCATTAACCTTTAAGGCCATCAACCCGAAAAAGATTATGGCAATACCCACGGCAAGCATAGTCATGGCTTGCCACGGTGCTAAGCGGGAACTTGAGTTGGTTTGAGACATTTCGTCCTCTTGATATTGTTATGTTTCATTCCGGAGCTCCTCGAGCATCCGGACCTTAAAGGTAATATCAAAAGGAATAAGGTTCGAGACCTCGGGTAGCGCTCCACTGTTCAGTGACAGTCCGCCGAATGTTTTTCGACGGCCCAGGTCCGATCAATTTAGGAGAGATCAATCGGCCTTCGGCAAACTTTCCTTTTGCTGCCTCCCGATTCTCCTTTAAAGGAAGCAACTACTTATAAAGTCTGCACCTCTACCTGATTCTCTAATCTTAGAACTTCAGGCACTCTCTTGACATACATTTAGATACAAAACACCTTATCGTTTTCCCGAAAATAGTCTTTCGTTAATGAGCAGTCTGACAAATGAAAACCACTCCCCAAGTGCATTTTTCTAACATTTATCTAACATTCGACGTGTTAAATTGTTAGATTAGACAGAAATTTGTTAGAAAAGCGTGTTAGAAAAAATTCCGCCATACCATTGCTGATTCGGCGGAATTATTTTTTATTCAATAAGTTACCTATTATGTATTATTCCCAAGCCGGAACTACTGCACCTTTAAATTCTTCCTTAATGAATTTAGCTACTTCCGGAGACTGGAATGCCTTCACAAACTTCTGGACGTCTGCATTGTTGGCATTGTTTTCTCTTGCAGCAATGATGATCAATGCGTAAGGAGCTTCTTTAGATTCGTAGTAGAAGCCGTCCTTTTCCGGAGACAGACCTGCACTTATAACGTAATTCATCGGAATTGTGGCAATGTCAACGTCGGATAAGCTTCTCGGAAGCTGAGCGGCTTCGAGTTCTTTAAATTTCAGATGCTTCGGATTGTCGATGATGTCGGCAACCGTAATTGCGGAGCCGTCTTTGCCCGGCTGCAGTTTAATTAAACCGGCTTTTTCAATTAACTGAAGTCCGCGGCCTTCGTTGCTCGGGTCATTCGGGATCGCAAACGTTGCGCCGTCAGGAATATCCTTCAGACTGTGAATGTTCTTCGAGTAAAAGCCCATCGGCTGAACAACAGCTACACCGATATTTTTGAGATGAGTTCCCTGTTGCTTGTTGAAGTTATTGAGGAACGGCTCGTGCTGATAAATTGCGATATCTAGAGAGCCTTCTTCCAAACTCTTATTCGGGGAAATATAGTCCGTAAATTCAATGACCTTAACGTTTAAGCCCTGTTTTTTAGCTACTTCTGCGGCCTTTTGGACATTGGCTGCGTGAGGGCCGGCGGTTGCACCGACTTTAAGTTCAGAGGTCTTTTTATCGCCGCACCCCGAAAGAAGGAGGGGAACGGTAATCACTGCCGCGGCAGCCAGTTTTAAAAATTGGAATCGTTGCATGCTTTTCACCTATTACAGAGTTAGTTGTTTAATATTGTCGGGATTTGAAAAGCGGGCGATTTTTAAGATGTACCTTCACTCTGCTTATTCTTATCCCGAGTTAAAGATGGATTTTGGGAAAGACAAATAGAGAAGTCAGTAAGACATTCCTTAGCGGAAAGTCAGACTCACATTCGGCACATTCGATTGGACAGCACAAAGCGTTCGCTGTGAAGCGAAGCTTTAACGGTGTGATTCAGTGTGCTGTTCATTTTCAATGTTTCAATGAAGATCGAATGGTTTCATTCTATGGACAAAAAAGAAGTAAAAACGGAAATGCGAATACGATTTTCAAAATAGCCACTTTGTGAATCTATCGTTTTCCATAATTTGCTATGAAAACAAGAAGCGCAATGCAATTTAGGAGGAAAGAAAAGATCCGTATCCGATTCGCTTCGGAGTTGTGTTTCGGTCTATTCTTTGACTCATCAAGGCATCCCTTTCACTAACGATTGCAACGTTAACCATATGTTTACTGCTCCTTTACTACGGCAAGACAGATCCGTTCCCGGAGATAGGATCGACGGAACCTTAGGTTCGATACTGTTTTCTCAGAGGGAGTTCAATGGTTGGCTGGAACAAAAACCGTTTATTCCGACCCAAGAGTATGTTGCCGGATGCCGTCAGAGGGAAAAGATCGGTTTTAATGATGTTTTTCTCCATATTTGGAAGGGCTCTGCTCCAGAGTTATGGACATCAGGCATCGAATGGACAACGTTTTATGGCTCCTTTCTAAAGCGATATATCCAAAATCTTGCCGGTCTTCCGAGTGAACAAGATTTCTTTAACTTTATGCGCCTTGTAGCTGCTCGAATCGGCCAGCGATTAAATTTTCGAACTCTGTCAGGAGAACTAGGAATTTCAGAAACCATCCTCAAAACATACCTGACCGTGCTTGAAAAGACCGCTCTTCTACCTGCTTCCAGAACATTCAGAGGATGGTCGAAATAGAAAACATCAAAGTCACAAAGTCTATTTCACGGATACGGGACTTTGCGCCTTCTTAAGCGGATGGACTACTAAAGAGGCTTTGATAGACGGCGCGATGAGTGACCTGATGTTCGAAAACTTTGTCATCATCGAAATTCTCAAGAGCTACAGAAATCGAGGCGTAGAACCTCTGCTGTCCTACTTCAGGAGCAGAGGCAGTAAGGAGATTTCTCTCTTAATCGAAGATAAAGGTAAACTTCATCCGATCGAAATTAAGATAACGGCATCCCCGCGCCTCTCTATGGTCGAAAATTTCGAATACTCCCAGGAAACAAACGAGGAGAAGGTGCTCTAATCTGTTTCGTTGAGCAAGATCTTCCCCTCAATAAAGAAGTATCCGCACTTCCAATTAGCTATCTCTGATGCTTCTCTAGTAGCTCTGCTTTGCCGGAATCACGCCTCGCACTCCTCCCCTTGGGTTCTTCACATCTCCTTTATATCGAGGAATAAGGTGAACGTGCACATGAAAAATTGACTGTCCGGCATCAGCGCCCACATTCACGCCGATGTTGTAGCCGTCAGGATGAAATTTTGCATCGACTTCTGTTTTCATCCTCTGAAGAAGATCTCGGATCGCCAAAACCTCTTCTGTCGTCAATTCAAAGTAATTTGCGACGTGCCTCTTGGGGATGACTAAAACGTGGCCGGGATTAACAGGGAAGCCGTCAAAAATGGCAAAAGCCAGATCGTTTTCGGCCGCAATTTCCTTATTTTTGAGAAATTCGCAGAACAAGCACGGATCATTAACATTCACTGCCATAAAGGGAATCCCATATTCAATGCTGTTTGTTGCAACGGATCAAGATGCTCCTGGAAGAGTTCTATTACCTGAGCATCAGAGGCGGAAACGAAATCAGCAATTTCTACGCCGAGGAAGTTTTCATACTCCGCAAAGAAATCTTCGGAGCGTTTTCGGTCCTTAGAAAAATGGTACCGGACCAGGTTTTTGTGCTGCAGCGCAAGCGGCCGGATATAAGTATCTTGAGGAATCTGATCGTTCTTCGAGGAATTTAATCTTCGATCCATCGGTGTCAGATTCCATATCTGGTTATGAACCACGAAAGTCCACGGCAAGAAGTGATCCAACGCAAAATTATTCAGATCAAGCTGATTGCCGTATATATCTCTCGCCAAACGAGAAGAGGTCAGGAAAGGGGCCCAGAATTTTCTTTGAGTTTCAAGGCTAATTCGGCTATCCGGAAGCTCGAACTTCTTAACGAGCGCCGGCACTGCTGTATTTCGTGTTTGAAGGAAGTCGGCAAAATTCCAATACGCAAAGTCTTTAAGAAGCGCGTAGTTCTCCAAAAAGTATTTTCGCCATTCTGTCGATATCTCGATAAAACTCAAGTCATTTTCGGGAAAATAGTACGGATTTTTCTTTGAATTGAATGCAATTGCTTCTTTGAAAGAGTCAACTGCCTTAGGAAACCAGACGCTCAAAAAACGATAAGGAACGTATCGGGCTAAGGGAGAAAAAATAATTTTCCTGAATTTTTCCGGCTTCGCTTGTGCAAACCCTTCTAATGCATTTAACGCTTCCGATTCTTTGTATCGCGGGTCAAAAGGAAAATCATTCTCCGGATTTTTCAGTGCTTCGATAATGGCTGTAATTTGGTCCCATCGACCGAAAGACAACTTAAATCTCTGTGTCGGAATCCAAGATTTCGCAACCATCCTGGCACAGATCATTGAAATGGAAAGTCTCAGAGGACCAGCGTCCTGAGGTGCCTCCTTAACAAGATCCAAAATCGCTAAAAACCAAAGAAATTTATAGGAAGCGGTCGTTTTGTGGAATACACGCTGAAGCGGCTTCAAAGCCACATTCGAAGAAGAAACAAGCAAAGAAGAACCGAATGGATCCTTCATGTTTCCTCCTCCTCGCACTGGCCTTCAGATACCTCAGAATAGATTAACCCAAAAGTACTAAAAGGTGCAGAAACGACAAAGTTTTTGACCCACTAAATCGAAAGCTCTTATTCCTTTAGGAGAGAAAAGAAGCGATTTTTTAGCTGTTTTGCTCATCTAATGTCTTCTGATGATGAATCTTCTTCGTGAAGAATACTGAGGATACTTGCAACGCCGACAGCGCTTTTCACACCGAGCTTGCGGCAAACAGATCCTCTGTGGACTTGGACGGTCTTTTCACTGATCTGCAATTCGTCAGCGATCTGTTTATTGAGCAATCCCCTCGCCACTTTCTTAGCGACCATCTTTTCCCGGGCCGTAAGCGTGTCAAAAACATGCCGATACTCATCAGTTAACTGATTCTGCTGGCGGCGCTCGACGTCCTTACTCACCGCTCTTTCAATGGCCGTTAAAAGGCGATCGGCGCTGACCGGTTTCGGAAGAAAGTCTGTTGCACCGTCTTTGAGGGCCTGTACAGCCATATCAATGTCTCCGTGACCGGAAACAAAGATAATGGGCAAGCCGTTTTTTTGGAGCATCATCACGCGCTGAAGTTCGATTCCGCTCATATCCGGCATACGAACATCAAGCACAACACAGCCAAGCTCATTACGGTCGTCTTCTTCCAGAAATCGGAGCGCCGAGGAGTAGCACTTCGTTGTCCACCCTTCTCCTTCAATTAGGAAGCGCCACGATTTCCGCATTGAATCGTCGTCGTCAATAATCCTAACAACCGCTTTTTCCTGAAATTTATCCAGGCCCATCTTTATCCTCCAAAGCTATAGGCAGAGAAGCAATACAGCGAAGTCCTCCTGAAGGAATCCTGACAAGTTTCAAAGATCCTCCGTTAGCCTCTAAAAGCTCTCTGACAATTGCGAGTCCCAGACCCAATCCGTCTTTTTTGCTGGATTGTCCGAGATTCCGCAATGAGGCAAACTGATCGTCCGTCATGTCCGGACCGTTGTCTTCAATGATCACGAGAGCATCAGCCCCCGCATTTTTAATTTCTACTTTAATTTCTGCATTCTGCTGATTTCTTACCGCCTCTTCTGCATTCTTAAGAAGGTTCATAAGAACGAGATCAACATTCAGCGGATCGGCGTAAACAAATAAATTTTCTGCACCGGTCAACGTACATTTACTGTTAAGACGGCCTAGGCGCTTCATTAGCTCTATCGTATGTTCAACGGCCGACTCCAAATTAAAGCGCTTTCTCTGGCGAGGCTCTTTGCGACCGATATTGCGTACGAACTCAACGATTTCAGAAGCCCTTTGACTTTCGGATTTAATTTCCGAAAGTGCCTCTGTCAGAATTTCTTCTGCAGGTTTCTTTCCGCGTTTAAGTTGCCTCAAAATCGCTTCTGAGTAGTTGTTAATGGCACCAAGCGGCTGTTTGAGTTCGTGGGCAACCATAGCGGAAATAATGCCGATGGATTTCGCTTTTTCTAACGCTTCAATTCGCTCCGTAATCTTGCGATTTTCACGTTCGTACTCGCGATTTTCTTCGACTTTTTTACGCAACTGTTCTGTCTTGCGTCTGACAGCAAAGGCTAGATAAGCCCAATTAAGGATAATAAGCAGGAGCGCACCGCATCCGACAATGAAATACCAGCGGTAATAATTCAGCATCCAGCCGATTGTTCTATCCTCCAAATATCTGACTTCCATGCGCTGGAGAAGCAGATTCATTTGATCGTAATCGGTTGCCACCGTCCAGTAAGAGCCCTCTTCCTTGCCGGGAGGAAGCTGAAGCAAAGCCTCCATGATGTTTCTCAATGTTTTGGAATCAAGCGTCGGCTGCGCAGAAAGTATCCAGCCGGGATAAAGCCTGGTGGAATGCTTGCAGTAGAAGTTTTCGTCTTTTTTCTCGTTGATGACCTTAAGACAGCCTTTGAGAATAACGCCGTCAGCTTCCATATTTTCGAGAAGGCAGCTCGCAATGAAAGCGACATCAACCTCTTTATTGACAACTTGCTTAACCAATTCCGTCATCGGTTTATGTGTCGCCGTCACTGACTTAAACAGGCGGTTGGGATTTAATCCCTCTGCTTGGATCTCTCCCATGACCGCAAGAAATCCGGCAAAAGCTTTCGTACTGGATACGGCTACTGTCTTCCCTTTGAGGTCAGCCAGGCAATTGATGTCATCTCTATCGCTTCGAACAACGATGACACCGGCGTTCGCATGATTGGGATCCGGCGTTCGGCTGTTGATGATCGTCAGAAGCGCAGCCGCACCGCTCGCGTCAGTCATGAGAGCTGTCAATCCGCTTGAAGCAATTGCCAAGTCAAACTCTTTATTCTGAGCGGCCTCAAGAAAAACTTCCTGGTCATAAAATTGGACGACAAGTCTTCTCGGAGCAACCGCTTTAGCAATAGCGTTCACCGTCCCGTTAAAGTAGCGAACAGAGAGGTTAGAGCCAAAGGAATTGACTACGGCAAGACGCACAGGAGGCAGCAGATTATTGAGTTGAGAAGCCTGCGCGTAAGCAGAAATAAGGCCACACAAAATGAGGAGGATCCACCTCATTTTGAATTGGTTCAATATTTCTGCCCAAAAATTCATTTTTGTAGAAGTCGTCGCCGATTGAATAGAAAGCCTGAATTCTCGTTCCGAAGATTCCGTTCAGAAATCAGCATGTTGGATAAACATTTACTCCTTGTCGGAGTCGGACTGTTTAATTTTAATTTTCCAGAAATCAGACAAAAATAAGACAATTGTCTTAGCTGAGATTCAAGGAAACCCTCGCCTCTAAGGCGAGGAATAGTCATATGTCGAAGCATCATTTTTTATGCTTCGGCTCAAAAAATCAGAATCAATTGGCTTTGGGCTTGGCGTATTTTTCTGCCAGTTTCTTCAAGAACGGCATGACGTCTTTATCATCCCACGGCAGATAGCCCGGAAGGTAGCCGACAATGTTTCCGGCTCCGTCAATAATGTAATTGGTCGGAACGACTTCAAGCGGCATCACATCTTCGATAAATTCCGTCGGGTCAGACCACGTATTAAATTCCGACATCTTGTGTCTTGCCAAGAATTTAGGAATTCCTGCAACGCTTTTGTCGACTGCAACACCGACGATCTCAATGTTTGAGCCCTTAAGCTGTTTTTGAAGATCAATCAGCTGAGGAATCTCTCGGATGCAAGGGGTACACCAAGTTCCCCAGACATTCAAAATCAAAAGTTTTCCGCGGTACTTAGCTAAATCGACTTTCTCGCCTTCAAGCGTAAAAATTCTAAGTTCCGGCAGAGGACGAGCCTTGGAGAATTCCACGAAAGGCTTCATGACCATCGGCTTTTCAAGTGCTTCTCCGGTGCTGTAGCCGCTAGTAGAAAAAATCGTTTGAGCGCCGACGGTAAAAGACGCCGCAAATACGGCAGCGGCAACTAAAAGTTTGAACGAAATGTTCATGAAGGTTTCTCCTTTTTACGTCTGAGGATAAGGAAAAGTGCTGTCAGCACCAAACCGGCAAAAAGTACGGCGGGAACAACCCAAAGCGCAGCGGTCCATGGATCCACAGGAGGATCGTATCGAATTTGCTTTCCGTAGCGAGAAGCAAAATACTCCAACACATTTTCCCGGCTTTCGCCGTTTTCCAATAATTGATAAATCTTCGCCTTAAGCTCTGCCGCCTGCGGTGCATTGGACTCATAAAGAGATTGATTCACGGCACCGGGATCGCGCAGTTCTTTCGAAATTTCTATGGCCTGATCGCGAATAGAAGGCGCTGCAAAAACTGTAGACGCAGTGCTGAAAGCAAGAAAAAAACAAAGGATTAATCTAAGTGCTAATCTCATGACTGACTCCATTCCTTTCTTCGCCAAGCAGAGGAAAAGACTGCTGATAAAAGCATGATGAGGCCTCCGATCCAAATCCAGCTCACCAAGGGACGGATGCTGAGGCGTACTAAAAATTCATCGCTGCTTAACCGGTTGCCCATCGAGACATAAAAGTCTCTAAAGAAGCCATGTGAAATACCGGCCGCCGTCATTTCCATGCCGTTGGATTTATAGGTTTGGCGCTGAGGATGAAGTTCGTCGATGACATCCTCATTTTTATTGAGCACGAGAACCTTGCCTTCATCGGCAAAGAAGGCATTGGTATCGACCTTGCGGGTTTCTTCATACACGAAGATCACGTCGCCGAGCGGGCGCCCCTGGCCCGGCCCCATTCTTACAACGGCTTCCTGAGAATATTGCGTGTCGCCGATCACAGCGATGATGCTGACGGCAATGCCCAAGTGAGCGACTAGCGCAAAGAAGTTCTTGTGTTTCTTGGACCGCAGAGATGCCATAAAGGAACAAATAATCCACAGGGCACTAAACACACCGGCAGTCGTGTAAACAGAAGATTTCACTTCCGTAAAGAAACCGCAATAAAGAGCGGCGATAGCGGACAGAATGAAAGTCGCACCCCATGTCCACATCGGTGATTTTTTTAACTGAACTGCGCCGATCATCAGAGCAGCTAAAATCGCCATTGGTGCAAAAATCGAGTTGAAGTACGGAGCGCCTACTGAAAGGGAGCCTTTACCAAGGGCTTCATGCACTAAGGGATAAAGCGTGCCGAACAAGACGCAAACAGCTGTCACAGCAAGCAGCAGCACTGCCAAGACTAAAGAGATATCCTCGATACCGGAAATTTGCTTTGCGCTCTCAAATTTGGGTGCCCGAATCATGAAAAGAAATAAAGCCGGGACGACCATTAACAGAGAAATGACAAGCAGGAAGGCCCCGCGGTTGGGGTCTGAGGCAAACGCATGAACCGACTGAATCACGCCTGAGCGCACGATGAAGGTGCCGAACAGGCAGAGCGCAAATGAAACGATGCAGAAAAACAAGACCGTCTTTGTGAGGTGGGCACGGAATCTGAGAAGAACCAACGCATGAAGCTGGGCTGTCATGAGAAGCCAGGGAACAAAAGATGAGTTCTCAACCGGATCCCAGAACCACCAGCCGCCCCAGCCTAATTCGTTATAGGCCCACCAAGAACCTAGCACGTTGCCGGCGGTCAGGAAAAGCCACGCAATCACCGAAATCGTTGTGAGTCCGCGAAGAGATTCCGGTCTCACCTTCCCTTCCATCAAGGCACCAAGGCCGAATGCAAAGCACAAAGCAGTACCCGCGTAGCCTAAGAAAAGCATCGGCGGATGCAGAATCATGCCGATATCCTGAAGGATCGGGTTTAAGTCTTTTCCTTCGGGAGGAACTAAAGGCAGCAGACGTTCAAAAGGATTTGAGGTAAAAATCAGGAAGAGGCAGATAAGTCCGGTTACGCCGAGCAAAACGCCAAGCACTCGGGATTTGAACAACTCGTCGTCTCGTGAGAAAACTGCAAACAATGAAGCCCAAACAGTAATCGTCCAAACCCATAAGAGCATGGAGCCTTCATGACTTCCCCAAACCGCAGAAATTTTATAAACCGGGTCGAGCTTCGTATTGGAATTGTTGGCAACGTAGGCAATCGAAAAATCATTCGTTAAAAATGCCCAGATCAGCATGATCAGAGCAAAACTTAAACCTGCAAAAGTAATGCCTAAAGCCGGCTTCCAAAGATGAACGAAAAGCGGTGCTCTGCTTTTAGACCCCAATAAAGTCGGCAAAGACAAAAACACTGCACATAACGCAGCGGCAATAAGAACAAAATGACTAATTTCTGCCTGCACAGGAGAGCGCCTTTCGTTAAAAACCTTTGATTAGAAAGTTCTTTTATTCAAAATAAAACGGTCTAGAACGAACAAGACCGCCGACCACAGGCACAAATATACCCCAAGCCACGCAGTTTGGAGGGGAATGGTCGAATTTTCAAGCAGTTGCTGGTTAAAAAGACGAAAGGCACTCGCCGGATTAGCCGCCAAACAGATGTTCAGGAATTCGTTTCTGATCTGATGCTCAAAGGCAATCGTGATGATCAAAAGCCCTAAATCGTAAAAAAGAACCGAAAGCAGCCAAATAGAGAGCAGAACGCCCAAAGCTCGAGCTTTATTCTTCGCCAACAAGCTGATCGTTAAAGAAATTAAGATAAAAACCAAGCCTAAGAGGCAGCCTGAAAAAATCAGAACAGCAGTCAAAAGACTAAGTCTTGTGAGATCGTACGGCAGAACATTTAATACCGTAAGGAGCGGCAATACGGAAAAACCAAGAAGCAGACAAACGCCGAGTGCAGCACTTTGTCCGAGGAGTTTGCCGGTTAAAAGAGCCGTTCGAGAGAGCGGATAAGTTAAAAGAAGGATTAACGTTCCATGTTCCTGTTCTCCGACAAATGCGTCATAAGAAATTAGAACCGCAATTAATGGGATTAAAAACACTCCGAGCGTGACAACCGAAGTCATGACGGCTTCCAACGGACGAAAAGAAAAATCGCCGCCGATTGCTGCCGTTCCGAAGGCTACTGCCAGAGAGAGACAAGCAAAAAGCGCGGATCCTACGATCAGCCATAAATTTCTCCAGCAGTCTCTGAATTCCTTTGCAGCGACGACCCGAACAGAAGATAAAAAACTTCTCACTTTTGGTGCCCCTTCAACGCTGCTTTATAAATATCCATTAGTGACGGATTTTTAACACCGACTCCGGTGATGCCGTATTTCTTTTCCAAATAAGTGAGTTTTTGGCTGAGATCCGTTCCCTTACAAACAAGCCGCCCGTCAATAACGGAAGAGCGAAGAAATTCATCCTGGCGAGCCGCATTCAGGGCCTCTGAAGAAACCAACTCAAAAGACAGACCCATCTTTTCACTCAAAATTCGAATCGTACCATCGGCCGCTTTATGTCCTCCTACGAGCATAACGATTCGATCCGCGAATCCTTCTACCAACATAAGCTCATGGGTACACACAATCACGGTACAGCCGCGTTCTTTGAGTTTTAAGAGCTCCTGATACATAAAATCTGACGCTGTCGGATCCAATCCAACCGTCGGTTCATCCAAAAATAAAAGCTTCGGTTTCGCTAAAAGCGCCTGTGCCAGGCCTAGACGCTGCCTCTGCCCCTTAGAGCACTGGCCGACTTTTTGTGCAGCCACAGTTGAAAGTCCCAGTGATTCAATTAGTTCGTCGGCTCTTTGACGTGGGATATTTTTCAAATCCGCAAAGTAATTGAGATTTTCTCGAATCGTCATTCCGTCGTAGAAACTCACATTCTCCGGCAGGTAACCGACGGAGATGGGAGAGGCGCCCGGCCTTCCCCCTAAGACTTTAACTTTCCCTTTTTTCGGCGTAATAAGGCCGAGACACAGCTTAATCAGCGTAGATTTTCCCGCGCCGTTGTGTCCGATCAATGCGACGAATTCTCCTTGTGCAACAGATAAAGAAATGTCATCGAGGACCATCCGTGATCCTCGGTTAAACGAGACATTTAGGCATTCGACTGCATTCATAGGGCTCCTTTATTCGTCGAAATAGGATCGTGCATGATTGGGTTGGAATCAACAATGCCCTTGCCCTTATCCAACTGAAACTGTGCAGTGATAAACCTCAGAAAAACGACAAGGGGGCTATCCATCAAGAAACGGCTTTGCGGATAAAGCCAAAATAATCTGTCCAGGGAGTCATTCGGCTGATACGGAATATCTCCCACTCCGTCCTGATTCAAATCCCAGCCCTGATAGCTGCTCCAATAATTTCCGACGCCTTCCCTGCTCCACTCCACAGAAGAAGAACCAATATATCGGACCTGCAGACGATTGCCGACAAAACGATTGTTATGGAGAACGGTTCCTTCTCCGCCCATGGCCACGCCTGCACCGATATCGCAGGCTTCAAAGCTGTTGCCTTCAACAGTATTGATACCGCCGCCATAAATAAAAATGCCCTTCCCTTCGGTATCTAAGGAAGGCTTGCCACGCGGATTTTTAACGCGCTCAACGTGATTGTTTGATACTTCGGAGGCATCTGTTTCGTTGAGCAAGACGCCGAATTCCACCGTACGCTTGGAGAGGTTATCGAACAGACGAATTTTTTCAGAACTCATCAGCGCATAGCCGCCGATACAGGCTTCTGCTTCGTTGTTCCAGGCGGAATCGCCTCGTGTGTACATATAATGGATACCGTATTGGAGAGCCGCAAAGTAATTTCCGCTGCTTTGTGTTCGATCGGTATTTTCGAAATAAAACCCGTCTCTGGTGTACAGAACTTTGTTGTTTTGCAGTACAGCGTCCTTCACGTAATTAAAGTAGACGCCGTCCCCTCGGTCTAAAACGTGTTTTCTTTTATTGCCTCGAATTTCGCAGCCCTCAATATGAATTTTTTCGGATTTGTCGGCTCGAATTCCGAATCCGGTACCTTCGATTTTGAGGTCCTTTAAAAGGATATCTTCAGAGCCTTCGTTGATTAAAACGCCGCTGTTTCGCTCATAAAGATCTGCACCGTAATTTTTAAGCGTTAAGCCTGAAACCTGTATTCCGGAAGCCTTGATCTCCAGGCAGGATCCTTTCCCGGCGGCGTCGATGATCGAATCTTTGCTTCCTCGAAGAGAAAGACTGGTAGGAATTGAAAAAGTGCCTTCATAGGTTCCCGGAGAAATCACAATTTCGTCCCCAGCTGCCGCCTTTGAGAGCGCATCGTGAAGCTCCTGAGACGTCGATACGTCCAAATGCGCCGCGCTACAGAAGAGCGGAAAAAATAAAAGAAACAGAAGAGGCACTTTTCTCATGCTCAGTGGCCTTTAAGCGATTTCAAAAGCCCAAGGTTCACTTCGGAATAATTCACAATTGTTCCGCCGTGCTCTTTCGTAAAGGCTTGAACTTCTTCTTTGGTAGCGAACGGAAGAATCGATTTGCCCATCGCTCCGCGAACGTCAGATCCGGCATTAAAGAAAGCTTTCTGAGCCAAGAGCATCTTTTCATGCAGCGGGATATCTTTCTTATTGCCGAAGTCGGAAACCCAGAAACCCACGGTTCGTTTTGCATTCTCAGGCTGCAGAACATAGACAAATCCGTCTTTGACGGAACAAAACTTCAGGGGCTCTTTTTCTCCCTTTACAAAAACCTGAGCTTTTGCTCCGGGATAGTTCAAAATAACCATGCCGCAAATATGGCAGCGATCGTGTTTATCAAAAGCTACCGGGCCCGGGATTTTATCTTCACTTTTTCCGCTGCATCCGGCAAGGAGAGCGGCAGCTGCTACTGTACAGAAGACTTGAATTAACTTTTCCATAGCGGAGGATTCCTAAAGATTAAAGTGGCCGGTTTTCTACCGGTCTAAGGAGATAAGAAAAGTGCCCCGAAAGCAAACTCTCGGAGCACTGTTTCTATTTAGATGGAGTTGATCTGGCCGGCGTAAATAATGAATAAACGCAGGCACATCATTCCGCAAATAGCAGCCAGTCCGGAGGTATAAAAAGCAGTTGCTCCGGTACGGAATGCCTTGCTTCCGAAGAAGCTCAGCGCCAGCGGAATCAGGAAACCGATACCGACTGCACCGACCCAGAAAACCTGAGCCCACATTCCGGTTGTAAAGGCAGCAAAGGCAGCCTGAGCAGCGGCGTTTCCGCTGACCAAAGCGATGATGATCATCAGCAGGCAGAGAGCTTCAACCGCCATAATCGGCCATTCAGCCGCATGAAGAACATGCAGATCGGAGCCGTGACGATCGGCACCGAAGAGCCAAGCGGCCAAAACTTTTGTCGCTGCACAGCCGGCAGAGAAACCGGAGGCGACGAACAAGGCCGGAAGGACAGCGGTGTTGATCAGCGGGAAGCGGATCAGAGCCGAAATCAGGAAGCCGGTGTAGGCACAGATCGCAATCGCAAGGATAAGAACGATCCAGTCCAAAGCCACTCTGAATTTGGCAAAGAAGCTGATGATCGGGTCAAGCCACTTAAGCCAGCTCACGGACGTAATTTCCTGCTGAAGCGCAACGCACATCAGCACGAAAACGAGCGGTATATAGAACAGAAGCGCCATCACGCCAATGCTCATGACGGAAGTCGGGTTGTAATAAACCAGAATTCGCCAGAAGAAGAGCGGATTGGTCAGGTCCAGCACCAAGCAGATCATGCCGAGAACGATCGTAATAAAACCGATCAAAGTCGCCGCCTTCATGATGGGTGTGTTGAGGTGAACGCCTCTGAAAAGGTTCACACAGATCGCAACGGCAACCGCACCCCCGGAAATACCGGCTAAGAACAGATACACGGCAATCGGCCAAGGCCAGGCAACACCCTCGGTAAGACCAATAGTAAAGTCCAACATGATCAGACTCCTTCTTTCTGAACGGTGACGTATCTGAGGCTAGGCTCCGTACCCAAATGCGGACGGATACGAACCGTGTCTTTGACACGAAGCAGACGGCTGATGATGCTTTGCGGATCATTGACGTCGCCGAAATACAAGGCGCCGTGCCGGCAGGCTTGTACGCAGGCGGGTTCTTCTCCGTTTGCTAATTTGGTCTTCAGGCAAAAGTCGCAGTTGTCCGCCACTTTTGTTTCCGAGTTGATGTATCGAACGTTGTAAGGACAAGCGGCAATGCAGTACTTGCAGCCGACGCAGCGGTCCGGATCCATCGTCACGATACCGGTCTTCGGGTCTCGATGTGCTGCACCTGTCGGGCAGACACGAACGCACGGGGCGTCCTGGCACTGCTGACAAGAGACACGAACGTATACGCGCTCGCAGTCGCAACCTTCGAGTTTTCCGCAAATCGGACACGCAGTTCCCGGAACATGAGTCGTCTGACGTTCGAGCACTAAGCGCGAAACTCCCTTGGGCAATTTGTTGGTTTCGTTGCAGGCTTCTTTGCACAAGCCGCAGCCGATACACTTGTTTTGGTCAAAGACCATCGCGTAATGCGGCTTAGCTTGGCCAGAATCAGATCCTGCGCTCGTTTTTATTGCGCCTTTGTTCTCGTCGGGCTTATTGCAGCCTCCGAGCGATAACAAAACTAAGGAACCCGCGGTTGTACCGGCTAGAAATGTTCTTCTGTCGATGTTTGCACTCACGGTGATTCTCCAAAACAGACTATTCGTCTGTCGCTAATTTATTTTGACTGGGCTAACTTCTCCCGAGCGTTAGCAATCGCACGCTGGATTGCCGCTTCGCGCTCCGGAGCACTGTGCGCTTTAATGATTGTTTCCCATTCACTGATCGCCGCTGCGTAGTCTTTATTTCTAAAGGCATGTTCCGCAAGCAGCATTCTTGAAGAGGCTTCCGCTGGATTCAGACTTAACGCTTTTTCAAGCGTGAGCTTCACTTCCGGTGTCATCTGACGATGATCTCGGTAATAGAGCGCCCTGGCCTTGTCTCCATACAATCCGGCATTCGGTCCAGTAATTGTTAAAGCTTCATCCAATGTTTTTGCGCTCTCGTCAAAGAGCCCTCCCTGCATGTAAAGTCCGGCAAGATCTCTGCGGGCTTCCACACTGCGAGGTTTATTCATCGCAACTCTGCGGGCCTGAGTGATCTTGGCTGCGAGACGATGATCTTTGGTGTTGTCCACCTGAGCCCTTTCCCAATCGGAAAAGCGGCCCACAGAAGCGTACACACCCAACGACGAACCGATGAGAAGAAGAATAATCAGTGAAAGGATTGAGATGTGGCTGCGTGCTGCACGGCTTCTCAATGCGTAAACGATAAAAACGATACACACTAAGAAAACCACGATAGCGATGGATGCAGCCAATCCGATCATCATTAAAACTCCCTTTGCTTAAGAATTAACTGTGAGGCCACGCCATTTTAGGACGACTTCCGTTCATCGGAGGATGTCCTGCCGGCATTGCCTGGTTAGATTCTTTGTTAGCACCCGGTTTTTCAACTTTTTTGAGCGTCACTTCAAAAATGAGAGCAGATTCGGGCGGAACCGGACCGGCTCCGTTTTCACCGTAACCCTTATCGGCCGGGATAACGAAAACGGCCTTGCCGCCCTCTTTCATCTGAGACAAACCTTCCTTAAAGCCGGGAATCAGGGTCATGACGACGTCTTTTTCTTCAGCAGGTGTTCCTTCTGCATTCGTAAAAGGCGTGCCGTTAACCAGTTTTCCGACGTAAACCATCGTCACTACGTCTTCTTCTTTCGGGGAGGGACCGGTACCGGCTTTCAGCTCTTCATACTGAACTCCGGAAGCCAGGACCTTAACGCCCTTCTTCTTTTTGTTTTTCTCAAGGTAGGCAAGACTTTCGCCTCGATTCTTTTCCTTGACTTCCTTGACCTTTGCCTCATGGAGCTGGTTCAGCTTTTCAGCTCTGGTGTTGAGCGAAGTCACGATTTCTTCCTCGCTTAACTTGCTCTTGTTCTTCAGAGCATCCATTAAGCCCTCCACAACCAGGTCCATGTTAACGGGTGCGCCAAGCTCAGACTGTTTGAAGACCTGAGAGGAAAGGTAATTTCCAAGCGAAGCTCCTAAGCTGTAAGACTCTTTGGCCTCCGGTGTCATGTCCTGTGCAAGGGCGGAACCGACGAAAACGAAGGTCAACGCGACTGACAACATAGTTTTTTTGAGAATCGACATAGTGATATTTTTAAATGGGGTTGATTTGATTCAAACGGAATGAAATTTCTTTAAGGTCTTTCAACCTTGCGTCCGGAAAGCTTCCAGCCCTCAATGCCGTCCGGCATCTGACGCACGTCGGTGTAACCGAGCTTCATGACTTCGCGGGCAGCCATTTCGCTAGCCGTGCAAAGTTTATTCACGCAGTAGAACACCATCGTTTGGTCTTTGTTTTCGGGAAGAAGTTTTTTCCAGTTGCGGACGTTGAAGAACTTAGCGCCCGGGATGTAGCCCTGGGTCCATACTTCAAGCGTATTCACGTCGTAGAAAGGAATTCCGGCTTGCCAGAGCATCTCAGCTTCGCGCATAGAGATCTGGTTTAGGAGTTCGTCATAGACAGGCGCTTCGACCGGTTCTCCGCCTCCGCCCGCAAAGTTGATTTGCGGGTAAAGACACAGAAACGAAATCATCGCGGCTTGGAGTATTTTGCTTTTCATTCTTACTTCTCTGCTTTCACTTCGGGTCCGAAGACCCGAAGTTTACGTGACACTAATCTTTGTGGTTACTTCGTTGCTTTTACAGCCTTGTAACCGCCCTGATCGATAATGGACTGAGCCTTGGTCAGGTAGGCTTGTGCCGTCTCAACACGCTGTTTCGTGTAGTTGAAGGCATGCACACCCCAAGAACCGTCATCCTGGACCTGTTTGATGATTTCGCCGGCCTTGTCGATAAGAAGCATGGCTTCCGTTCTCTGTTCAGGCGTGAGTTTGGTGACTTCAAGCAGCTTGTTGATACGAGTCAGAGCTTCGACGTTCTTCTGGTGGCCTTCCTTAATCGGGTTCTGCCACTTCATGACTTCGCCATAGATCTCTTTCTGGTCCTGATAGATCAGGCCCTGATCGAGTTCAGACTGGAACGGGCTGTGGCAGCCTTTGCCTTCGACAACCGTAAAGTCGGCGATGGATGTACGTGCGCAGCTCCACATTAAGTCAACGTAACCGTGACCTTCTTCGTCTCTGGAGATTCTCCAGCCCTTAGAGTTGGAAGCACGAGACTGGCCCGGACCCGGGTTCATCATCTTCTTGTCAGGATCGACCATGATCTTGAAGAGGTGAGAACGACGGACGGCGTCAAAACCGGCCATGTCAGGACGCTGAATAGCTGTGAAGTTTTCGCAGCTCATCGTGAACGGCATATGGCAGGCAATGCAGTCGACCTTGCTGTGGGTGTCGGCATTCGCAACCATCTGAGCCTGTGTCGTATGGCAGTCTTGGCAGTTCTTACGAATTGCGGGACGTGTTACTCCGGAAGTCCAGTCGTTGCTGGTAACTTCATGCGGGTCGTGGCAGGTAACGCAACGCATACCCTTTTCATAGTGCTTCGACATGAAGAGCTGAGCGCCTTCTGTACCGCAGGACGGGCAAGAAGACTTCGTCTTAGCGTTGAATGCCTTTTCAAGCTTACCCTTAGCATCGGGACGATCAACTTCGTCTTCGATAAAGTTCAAGCGCTGATGGCAGCGGTCGCAGTTTGTGCTCATGTTGTTGGTGTTGCCAACCAAGTGTCCGCCTTCACCATGGCATTCTTCACAAGCGATACCGCGGGAGATTGTGTGTTTCTGGAGTTCTTTCGGGTTGCCCAGAGCAGCGAAGAATTCCTTCTTATCCTTAAAGTCAAACTTGAAGGCGTGACAGACTTCGCAGTAAGAGGAAGCAGCCTGGAACAGAAGTTTGCCTTCATAAGTAGAACCGTAGGATGTCATACCCCACTGGTGGGAGGCGGAAGGTCCGAACTGGCTGAGTTCTGTCGGGAAGTCAGGGATCAATTTCTGAATTTCTTTCGCTTTTTCAGGTGTCAGCCATTCTGCCCAGCCGCGGGAGAACTGGTTGCCGCCGGCAACAACCTTACCGGTGCCGTCTTTGAGCAAGCCGTCACGAACGTGGTAGGAACCGCGAACGAGCCATCCGTCGATGTAGCCGTATTTGGTACGCGGTGTACCGATGGTGGCGTAAATCACGTCAGCCGTAATACCGTCAGGAAGAATAGAGGCCTCAGAACCGTACAGTTTCTTCTTCAGGTCGTTATCGACTTCAGGATGTTCGCCAGGGAAACGAACCGTCTTGGCATGACGGGAACGCTTCCACTGTTCGTACTGAATCGCGTGGCATTCGCCGCATTTTTCCGGTCCCACAAACTTGTTGGGGAAGTCAAGAATGGAGCGCTGGCCCAAACGGTATTGAGAGGCCATCGGACGGTTGCCGTCCTGATGAGCGGAGTACTTCTGAGCATTGCCTTCACCAAGGTATTCAGAGCCGCGGGTAGAGATAACCGGTGTACCGATCACTCGTCCGTCTTTTCCGTAAGTAGCAAAGATGGGATGATTCTGGAATAAAAAGTCCCAAAGTTCTTTTTCTTGGACGATGTAGTCCTGCAGGGTGCGGATGCCCTTGGTCGGTTCCGTCAGGTCAGGATTGGCCCATACTTTCTGGGTAATCTCATTAACCTTAGGTGTCGGAAGGGGCTGACCGTCCGCTGCATAGACACATGATGTCGCCATAGCAGCTGCAAGGCCTAAGCCTATCGCTGTTTTTCGTGTCTCTCGTAACATATCTTCTCCAGGTGAGGCAGAGGTTTTTCGAATAATTAAATTACTCCGAATATCTAGGCCTCGATAGGTGTGAAATGGGAACAAGGAATGCAAAGGCAATACCTTTCCCCAACTTCAGGTTAATTTAAGATTAGAAAGGCACAAATAAGATATTCATATTAAGGGTAACCCCTGTTTTTAGACTGAACGGACTAATCTTTTAGGGGTAGTCTTTGCTGTTTTATTCAATTCGGGGAATCCGGCAGCTGTGATGCAAGATTTTCAAAATGTCCTGGCGTCCTTGAGATCTGTTCGCTAATAACCAGAAGAAGTTGTCAGGCAAGACAAGTAAATACCAACCCTTATGGATGTATAAATGTGCAACAAAGGGGGCTTCATAAAGGCGATACGGGGCTAAAAATCGCCGTATGCAATAAGGAAAACATCTTAGAAAAAAATAGCCCCTAAGACCTCACTGTCGTGTTGTGGACGCAACGTTTTTTGCCTCATCCCTTTAATACGTGAGGAAATTTATGTAACGACTATAGAAGTAATAAGAAAAAAGCCTCCGAATCTTGGAGGCCCTGCGTTATCTCGTCAAAGTCTTTCGGTACCGATACATATGCAAAAGCGTGAACACGGTGTACGCGATTCCCGCATATGTATGGAGTTTCCAGTTTTTCAGCAAGATTGATGCAAGGGTGGCTCCGCCAAAGAGCATCATGCTGCCGTTCTCCACCCTGCGAAGCTCCTTGCTTCTCAGAATTTTCTCGGGAGCGCACCGACTACTGACTGGGAGCCCTTCCAGGTTGTGCTGCAAGATCTTTTCAAGCTGCTGCTCGTCAAAAAGCTCCGGCACAAATCGAATGAGCAAAGAACCCGTTGTTTCGTTGATATCTGCCGTTTCGATTCCTGCGACATTTCTAACTTCGTCGAAAATTTTTACCGCAGTCTCATTGCTTTTTAGCTGAGGAATCCGCAACCGCATCCGACTTTTTGTTCGGCTAACGATGTATTGATCTAAGAAAGTCATTGCGCAAACTCCAGGAGGAAAGGTGCATAGTCGGATGTGTCGCCTGGAAGCTTGGCGCGCTGAGCGTTCCAGGCCACGCCGAGCGTTGTCGCATTATGCAGAACGGCTCCGGTCGCCGGCATAATCAATCCGGCCAGCCCTCCGACTAAATACGCTGTATTCAGTCCGATCGTAGTTCTGAAATTCGTTTTGATTCTTGCGTAGGTTCTTCTTCCGAGCTCCAGCGCCAGCGGCAAATGCGTTAAATCAGAACCTAATAGAACAACGGAGGCGACTTCCTTTGCAAGATCGGCGCCGTCGGACAACGAGACGCCGACCGAAGCAGCAGACAGCGCAGGCGTGTCGTTGATGCCGTCACCGATCATCAAAACGCGCCTGCCCTCTTTTTCTAAACGCGACACAATGGCGGACTTTCCGTCGGGAAGCACTTGAGAGTAGAACTCGGTAATTCCGAGACGAGCCGCCACATTGGCCGCGGTTTTTTCTCCGTCACCGGTGATCATCACAATGTGCGGAATGCCCATTTGGCGAAGGCGAGCTATGACATACTTCGATTCGTCTCTTAAAGGATCTTCAATGCCGATCAAGCCTATGAGCTTCTGGCCCATCGCCAGATAGAGAACAGAATGACCTTTGGACGCAATGGCTTCAATTTGGTTTTGCGCAAAAGCACATGACACGCCTTCATCTTCTTCTACGAAATGACGGGAACCGATCACCAAATGCTGACCGCGTAATTTCGAGGCAATACCGTGGCCGACAATATATTCAACCTCTGCATGCTCTTCTTCATGCGCCAAATTCTTTTGCTCTGCGGCTTTGACCACAGCGCGGGCAACCGGATGCGGGAAATGTTCTTCCAAACAAGCAGAAATCTTCAGAACCTCGTCTTCCGTCCAATCAGGATCCAACGAAACGACCTCTGCAACCTTTGGCGAGGAAACAGTTAACGTGCCGGTCTTATCAAAAACGACGGTATCAACTTTGGCTAACGCCTCCAAATATTTACCGCCTTTAATAAGGATCTTGTGGTTAGCAGCTTCCTTCATCGCACTTAAAAATGCGATCGGTGTCGCAAGCTTTAAAGCGCAAGAATAGTCAACCATTAAAACAGCGGCTACTTTTGCCAAGTTCCGGGTAGCCAAGCCCACAACACCTGCTAATAAAAAGCTGTACGGGACGATTCGGTCGGCAAGACGAACGGCCTGACCCTCGATACTCGCCTTTGCTTTTTCGCTGCTTTCAATGAAGCTGACGATCTTATTCAGTCGGGTTTCCGATCCGATTCCTGTCGGACGAATCAGAAGTTTGCCTTCTTCCAGCGTTGTTCCTGCAAAAACCGTACTGGCGCAATAACGGTGTACGGGAAGCGGCTCGCCGGTCATTGAAACCTGGTTGATCATTCCTTCGCCGCCGATGACCTCTCCGTCGACGGGAATTGCAGAACCGGCTCTAACGATGACTGTGTCTTTTTCCGTTAAGGAGCCAAACGGAACTTCAAGCTCAATGCCGTCCTTCTCAATCCAAACAGTGTCTACATTAACTGCCAGAGATTCCGTCAAATTGGCCATGGTCTTTCTGCGGGTCCACTCTTCCAGGCGTTCCCCGAGACCAAGCAGAAGTGCAGTCGTGCTCGCCGTTTTGAAGTCCCGCATGATGAGCGCCAGAAGGATAGAACTCATGTCCAGAACCTCGACACTCAGCTTTCCCTTAAACAAACTACCGAAACCGTCATAGAAAATATCTTTGACGCTATTGATGAAAAGCCCCAGACGCAGCGGGAACGGAATCAAATTTCTGGCGACTAAGCGCACGGCCGGCCAGAAAGCAACGTCAGAAACCAGACTGCTGCCTTTCAGTATAGTTTTAGGCATTGAGTTAAGCGTTTGGATTTCTTCCCCGAGCAAGGATCGTGTTTTTTCAAAAGCGCTCTCCACCTTGTACACGATCAGCACACTTCCGGTTCGGGCGTTCACTTCCACGCCTTCTATGCCGGAAATCAATTCGATTTTGTCCGCCAACTGCTCAGCGGCTTCAAATCCAAATTTGAAATCAGAGCGAAAGCGCGCACGATGGCGCGTTTTCGATACCACTCGAAAATCCATACCTACCTCGACAGCTAAATAACTAATGTCAGAAAGTCCGACTTATTCTTTTTTCGAATCTTCAGGGACAACAGTCGGAGCGGGCGTCACAGCCGGTTTCTGTTCTTCGGCTTTACGATCTTCGTATTTTTCTTTGGCTTCGGCAGCTAAATCTTCACATGTTTCTTTGAGCGTTTCAGCCTGCTCAATGATTGCATCCTTAATGTCGTATCCGTACGAAAGGACTTTGGCGGCATGAGGACGAAGATTTCCGCGTTTGACGACAGCAGCACCAAAAGCACCGAGTAAGACGCCGCCGAGGACACCAAGCAATACCTTGTTGTTTTCACCCATAATAAGTAACCTTCGCTTTCGTTTGAAATGAGAATTATTCTAGTTTACGGAAGATTTTTTTGAACCCTAAGCACGCAAAATGAGCAAAGCATCGGGTCTCACAACCTTCCGGCACCTTCAGCAAAAGCAGAGAAAATTTTGTGGTCTTTTTCTCATAGTTAGCGTCCAAATTATCCCGCCATTTTCCTCCTTGATCAGGCGCACATCCTTCCTTAACGTTGATTCTCGGTATACTTTTAAGGTTGTGGTCTTTTTTACATAATTAATTATTTTCGGAGTCTCAATGAGCTACATCTGCACGAGCTGCGGCAAAGAAACACCCACTTCAACCTTTCACAACACCTGCGAATGCGGCGGTCTGTTTTCCCTTCCTCAGGATCACCTTCCTCTTTGGCAGGAATCCTTAATTGATAAATCGGTTTGGTCTCAATTCCGTTACCACGCTTTTATGAATTTGGACGGTGATGTTTGGCGCCGAGTTTCCATGGGAGAAGGCATGACGCCCATCGCTTCCTACAACGGAAGCGTCTTCCTCAAGATGGATTTCATGATGCCGACGCTCTCCTTTAAGGACCGCGGAGCAGCTGCCTTGGTAAGCCATATGAAAGCCATCGGCGTTAAAAAATGCGTTCAGGACTCCAGCGGCAACGCCGGCGTGGCTGTTGCCGCCTACTGCGCAAGAAGCGGTATCGCCTGCGAAATTTACGTTCCCGAAGGCACCAGCCCGAATAAGATCGCCATGATTGAAGGCTTCGGAGCCAAAGCGGTTGTCGTCCCCGGAACTAGAGATCATTGCGCCGAAGTCTGCCGCTCTAAGGTCAAAGAAGAAGGAGCTTACTACGCCAACCACGTTTACAACCCTTACTTCTACGAAGGCACAAAAGCCTATATTTATGAAACCTTCGAGCAGCTCAAAAGAATCCCTCGTCATATCTTCATTGAACTCGGCAACGGGACGCTCTTCATTGGCGCCGTCCTCGCTTTAGAGCATCTCATGCGTTCCGGAGTTATCGACGAATTCCCGCAGCTTATCGCCGTTCAAAGCGAAAACTGCGCTCCGTTCTACGAAACCGAAGAACAGGGGTCTTCTTCTTTAGTCGAAGTCACACCGAAACCCACATTGGCAGAAGGCATTGCGATCGGCAAACCGGCTCGCGCAGATGAAGTACTCGACATGATCCGCCGCCATAACGTCAAAGTAATCACCGCTCCGGAAGACAGAATTCTTCCGTGCCGCGAGGAAATGGCAAAACGCGGGTTCTATGTTGAACACACCACAGCCGCCGCACTTGCCGCCTACTATCGCTACTGTGAAAAATTCGGCCCGACCGAGGACGCCCTCCTCTCTCTTTGCGGCGCAGGCCTTAAGAGCGAACATTAATAAGCAGTTTTGTCGGGAGGAAGTTGTATTTTGTGCACATTGACTACTTCCTTTCGGCATAAGATTGCTAGAATTTGGTCAACTTCTTTTATGGTGAGACCGGTCCATGGATAAATACGACAAAGAGATTCTTTCCGTTCTTTTAGAGAATGGAAAAATCCAACTTTCCGAACTTTCAAAAAAGACCAATCTCAGCGTATCTTCCTGCCAGCGAAGAGTTAAGAATCTTGAGGAATCCGGCGTCATTGAAAGCTATCAAGCCGTTGTCAATCCCAAGCTTGTCGGCATGGGTTTCCAGGCACTGGTATTCATCACCTTGTCGCAAGCTGCCGGTGAAAAAATCACAGAATTTGAAAAAGCCCTGGAAAAAATTCCCTGCATCATCGAAGCGCATCGGATCTTCGGCGAACAGGACTACGTCCTTCTGGTCGCCACTCCGGATTTGACCGCCTATCAGGAAGCCTACGACACGCAGCTCTCTTTGCTGCCTAATATCAAGAAGGTCGAGACCACGCTTTTAATGAAAGAAATCATCCCTCACCGCATTATTCTTTGACCTGAGTAATCTCTTTCTAACGCGCTAACGGACTGCCTCTTCGCAGTCCGTTTGTTCATAAAATCTTCCCAAGAACAAATTCACCATCCTCCCAATAGAAAAAATGAGAAAAAGACCACAAATTACGACTTCCGCGGCGATCGAACCGATCTACATCTCAGAAAAGAGGCTTCCTTGTGGAGGGGCGCTGACACTCGGTTCATGGAATAACCGTTTGGTCGTTGCAGATTGGATTGACGGCTGGCACCACTCCACCATCATGAACCGCCTGCAAAAGTACACCAAGGCATCTGTGGTCAAAAGCACATCGTAAGTTATCGAAGCGGCTTCCGATTGGCTTGATGCGTATTTCGAAGGCAGCAAAGAAGCTCCAGACTTTGATCTCCTTTTCCTCGGCACGGATTTCCAAAAACGCGTTTGGCAGCTCTTGCTGGAAATTCCATACGGCGAGACGATCACTTATGGGGAGCTCGCTCAAAAAGCCGGAACTCCAAAAGCCGCTCGAGCAGTCGGGGTTGCCGTCGGAGAAAATCCTTTCTCCATCATCGTTCCCTGCCACCGCGTCATCGGCAAAGATAAGTCACTCACCGGTTACGGCGGCGGTTTTGATGTCAAAAATATCTGCTCGCACACGAACTCGGCACCGATATCGAAAATCTACCTTTTAGCGACTGCTCAAGGCGCATTGTTGGATAGACACAACAAAAACTTCCGAAGTTGCAACGGAACGTAAGTGAATAAGCCGACGGGGCCAACCCCATCCCTATTTTGCGTCAAAGCTCGGTTATCCTTCCACAATCCTCAATATATTGAGCGGTTATAACCCATCGATCGCCCGACGAGTTCTCCAGCAGCACGCAGTTCTCCTTCAGATCGATTTGCGAAAGTTCCCGGAAGGATAGTTATGGAAGATAAAGAAGCTCCGAATTCTGTCTTCACCATGAGAATTAAAGGCATGGCCATGCTCACTGTGTGCTCTGTTTTCTCGCTGAGAAATCTGCCGAGTATGGCTGAATACGGCTGGAACATTATTTTCTTCCTCTCAGCCGCAGCTGCCTGTTTCTTCATTCCCTCTGCTTTAGTATCCGCAGAACTTGCCAGTACTTATCCTCAGCGCGGCGGCGTCTTTATTTGGGTCAAAGAAGCGTTCGGCCCCAAGCTCGGGTTCCTCGCGATCTTTATGGAATGGTTCCAAAACATGCCGTGGTATCCGGCCGCGGTCACCTTTGTCGCCACCTGCATCGCATACATTTTTAATCCCGAGTTAGCCTCAAATCGGTGGTACATCTTCTTTACGGCCATCTTTTTGCTGTGGCTCTCCACCTTTCTAAACTTCCGCGGCATGCGGTTATCGGTTTTCTTATCAAATTCCGGTGTGGTTGTCGGAACCATTATTCCCGGCTTTTTTCTGATTGTCTGTGCGCTCACCTATGTTTGGCTCGGCAAACCGGTTCAAATCAATTTGGACGGCGGAAAAGCGCTTATTCCTGACCTGTCCACTGCAAGACAATGGATGCTGCTTGCCGGCATGATGGTGTCGCTCGCCGGTATGGAAATGAGCTCCGTGCATGTCACCTCGATGAAGAATCCGCGCTCATCTTTCCCGAAATCCATTTACCTGGCAACGGCCATTATTTTGATCCTTTCCGTCTTAGGTGCGCTCTCGATTTCTCTTGTTGTTCCGATCGGCGATCTGTCTAAGTCCGCAGGTGTCTGCCAAAGTTTTGAATTGATGCTGAATGCCCTCGGAGTCGGCTGGCTCACACCGATTCTCGCCTGTCTTTTAGCCTACGGCGCTTTAGCATCTGTCGTGACATGGATGAACGGTCCTTCCCGCGGTTTGCTCGAAGTTGCTAAAGAAGGCTATCTTCCGCAGTACTGGCAATACCGAAACAGTTACGGCATGCAGACAAGAATTTTTATTCTGCAGGCCTCCCTAGCGTCTTTCCTGAGCCTGAGTGTGCTCATCATGCCCAGCGTGTCGGATGCCTTCTGGCTGTTCCTTGCTTTGTGCTCTCAGCTTTACATGATCATGTACCTACTGATGTTTGCCGCGGCAATTCGTCTCAAAATTGAAAACCCCGACAGCCCGGGAGAATACAAAGTTCCGGGCGGAAGGGTAGGAATGATCTTAATGTCGGGCGTGGCCTTCTGTACCTCTTTAATTGCGCTGCTCTGCGGTTTTATTCCGCCGGAAGAAATCATCAATGAAGGCCTTGCGGCATCCCTCGGATACGTTGGGTTCCTCGCGGGAGGCTTGATCATCTTCACTATCATCCCTCTGAAATTCTTCGACAAATTTCAGCATCAGCACCTGACAGAAGTAAAGGATTCTGCTGCCTAATCGCACGAACGCTTCTTGGAAGACTCTGATTTCTACCAAGCCGGATTGTCAAAGGATAGGTCCTATCCTAAAATCTGCGCGTCTCTTCTTGGGACGACGAACGATCGGAGGATTAGGCTCGAAACGAGACCGGCCGGTCGCTACTTGTTGTTCCAAATATGTCATTCCAAGAAGCCATTCAGTACAGAACTGAACTGCACAAACTGGCAGAACTTTCCGGCCAGGAAAACAAAACTGCTCAATACATCCAAAACAAACTCGAAGAAATGGGTTTTAACGTCCGCTCAGGCGTGGGCGGTCATGGACTAGTTGTTGATATTGACAGCGGCGTTGCTGGTCCCACGGTCATGCTTCGCGCCGATATCGATGCTTTGCCCTATGCAGATCCCAACGATCCTGAAAGAATAGAGGCCATTCACGCTTGCGGCCATGATGCTCATGCGGCAATTCTTCTTGCTGCAGCTCCAGAAATCCGCAAAAACCTTAAAAAGGGAAAAATTCGTCTGGCGTTTCAGCCGGCTGAAGAAAGCCTCCAAGGCGCGCTCGCCATGATCAAAGACGGCGTCCTAGACGGCGTTGATATCGTTTTGTTGGTTCTCACATCCGTCCCGTTCAGGACCTTCCGTTCGGAAAATACTGTGCGTCCGTGAATCATGTTGCCTGTGCAACCGTTGAAGTTCGCATTGACGGCAAACAGGCTCATGCCGCAAGACCGCATCTCGGCATCAATCCGATCGAAGCCGCCTCTCAGTACATTGCTTCGGTCGGGCTGATCAAAATCGATCCGAACAAGTCTTGGTCCGTCAAACCGACTCAGATTCATTCTGAAGTCGGTGCAACCAATTCCATTCCGAGCTTTGTGAAGATCGCCTACGACCTCCGTGCTCAGGACAATGCCGCACTCGAAGCGATCATCGGAAGAATGAAACTCGCAGCCGCAGGCTTAGAAGGCAGCTTCGGGACCAAGGCTTCCTGCGAAGTCACAGAGTATTGCCCGGGTCCTGAATACGATGAAGCACTCGGTGAGCTATTCAAAGAAACCGTTGCAGGGACTTTCGGAAAAGAAGCTTTAGGTGCCAACTGCGGAGGCGGCGGAGAAGACTTCCACTTCTACAAGAAAGCCAAACCGGAGCTCCGAGTTCTGTACTACGGTATCGGAAGCGGCGCCGCACCGGGACTGCATGACCGAAACATGAACTTCAAGGAAGAAATCCTTCCGCAGGCTTCTCAGCTCCTTATTAACCTCGTCGCAAAAATTCTAGCCTGATTAACTGAATCGAATTTTCGTTTCCTGCTTCACGCTAAATCTGCGCTTGAGTTCATACTCGGCGCAGATTTCTATTTTTTGTCTCTCAAGAGAAATTTCTCTGCAAAAATAACTAGTTAGCGTGATTAGAACTTTTACCTAGTTGCATACTAAAATTATGGTATTAAACCTAATTTGAGAATTGAATAGGGGCAGAAACCGAATTCATATGCCAAAGATCGCATCCCATCGATTGAGCCATCAGCAAGCCGTCGCCTGTATGCGCAGGACTGCCGAGATAAGCCATCGGATTGCCATAAATGTAGCGAGCCATCAATTCCGGATTAGATTGGAAGCCGCCCGTGCAAATCACGACAGCTTTATTGGCTTTCACAAAATACGGGTTGCCTTCGTATACGGCTTCGACGCCCAAGACCTCGTTTCCTCTTCTGACCAATCTTCTGGCAGGACAATTAACAAGAACCGGAATATTCCTCGCCTTTACTGCGCGATCAAAGATTCCGAAGAGACGGTCGCCGCCTTTCGCGCCGGGAACATTTCGCATCGACATCTTGTTCACGCAATCTGCGCCAGGCAAATTCTGATAGCCCGCGTGTCCGTATACACCGATCTTTCCTTCGGGAGCCAGTGAAGAGACATAATCGCCTAAATGGAGGGACTCTTCGCAGAACAGGTCCAAAAGGTCTTTATCCCACTCAGAGCGAGACAATTCATACAGCGCCTTTTGGAACTTGTAATAATCTTCTTTGTTTGTCGGAACGACAAAGCCGCCAGAAGAAACAGAGACATTTCCGCCGCCCGCAGGCGTCTTCTCGAGGATGAGAACTTTTGCTCCGGCCTCCGCCGCTGCGATCGCTGCATTAGATCCGGCGTTGCCGTAACCGAGAACGAGAACATCTGTCTCATTATTCCATTTCGGCATATCTTCCGCATGTGCAACTTCGATCGCGACGCTCATTCCGACGGGTGCCGCTGCAAGCGATAAAGAGCTCTTGAGTAAGTTTCGTCTTGTTGTCATCTGCCTCTCCTTGACGATGTGGTTGGGATCTCTTCTGTATATACCTAACTTTTGGGAGAGTCAACGATTAATTTTGTGTGCTACTAAAACCCAACAATACGAACAGCGACAATAGTTTGAGGGTCGCTAAACAACAAGTACGAAAAGGCTACACAGACATTGAAGCGAACAGCATAATTTCAAAAACCAGAATTGGTATTGATAATCATTCTTATTTGTGTTATATTTCACTTATCGATTGATTGAATTCAATCTTCTCCTTTGAAGCATAGAGTTCTTACGCAACTCCTTGTCAGCAAAAGAGCAATTGGGGTGAAAATTTTTGGGCGAGAGTCTTTTGGCTCCCGCCCCTTTTCTTATCGTTTTCCGCCGCGTTTTCGATATCCGCTTCATTAAAATTGAGACGGACGGACTAAAGACGAAGTTCAAAAGACATCTGATACAATTTCACACAAACGTAAATGCGAATCGTTCTCATTTTATGATATGATTTCAATCACTGGATGATGTCTTTTGAGACGGAAATCTTCTCCTTGGAGCAATCCAAAGAAATGGGGTGAAAATATTTTATGCGGAGGGTCTTTCGATCTTCCGCTTTTTTTTTTCATTTTTTGAAATGCACGGTCTGTACCGGATCGGCGTTTCCTCCGAACCTCACCGGAGAATCAAAAGACTCTGCCTCCGTCGTAGGCAGGAGATCATCCCGCTCAAACTTAACTTCTGAATTCTTCATAGCAGTAAGCGACATGATCGCACCGGTGACCACGGCCCACGGAGATTCTTCTTTCTTTAAGGCGACGTCAATCGCAGCGATGTGTCGTGCCGCACCGTCCAGGAGCGCCTGGGCTTCTGCATCATTTAACCCGGATAAAAATTCTAAAAACATCGGCAGATAGTCCGGAAATTCATTACTCTCGATCGTAAGCCCTCGCTCTTCATAGAGCTTTTTAAGGTTGATCATCGCCGAGCCTCGTTCCCGCGAATCCCCGTGCATGTGCTCAAAAAGGTTAAGACTTGCCTTCTTGCCGATATCAAAAGTCGCCACATATTCCTTCTGTAAATCCGCCATCGGCGTCTCAATCATGTGATTGATAAAAATCTCGAGAGCCTCCTTCTGATCGTTAGCAAGTGTCGATTCTGCAACAGCTTCCTTAATTTCCTGCAGATTATCTTTCAGCGCCGCATCCGGATACAAAAGCAGACAAGCCAGCGCTTTTAACCCCAAATTCATGTCATTCTCCGTTAATTTTTATTATCTCTATGTTAGTGAACTACGCATTTTTGCTCCTTAACCTCTGCTCAATTCGAACAAACAAAGGGTTACAAATTGGAGGGCGCCCATAGAATGAGAACAAACCCGAATAAAAGTTCGAGTACCGTTTTAAGTTGAATAAGGAAAAAATATGCGTCCAGATATCAAGGTTTGGAATCCTGAAAATCCGGCCCAATGGAATAAGACGCTGGCATGGACGACTGTGTGGCTAAGTACCTTCAGCCTGACCCTAGGCTTTTGCGCTTGGTTCTTGGTCCCGTCTCTCGCTCCGAGATTAAACGAAATCGGCTTTTCTCTCACCCACAGCCAGCTCTATTGGCTTGTTGCTATGGTGGGTCTTTCCGCAGGTACGCTGCGTATTCTGTGGACCTTCTTACCCCCGATCCTCGGTACCAGAATTCTAGTTACACTCTCAACGGGCTTGCTGTTAATCCCGTTTTTCTGCTGGGTATACGCCGTCCAGCATCCTGATACACCATATTGGATGCTGATTATCTTTGCTCTTTTAAGCGGTATCGGCGGCGGTACATTCTCCGGCTTAATGGCCTCCACGAACTATTTCTTCCCGAAGCATGCAAGAGGATTGGCGCTCGGTATTCAGGGCGGCCTCTCTGACTTCGGTACCGGCCTGGTTCAGTTTGTCACCCCGCTCGTTATCGGCTTCTCCGCATTCGCTTTCTTAGGCGGCGGTCAGGTCGCTCATTTGGCTGACGGCAAGACTGTTACTTACTGGCTGCAGAATGCCTCCTGGGTGTGGATTCCTCTTGTCGCAATCATCACCATCCTTTCTTGGCTCTTCCTGCGCTCCGTTCCGGTCTCCGGAAACATTAAGCAGGAGTGGACCATCTTCGACAATAAGCACACCTGGTTCATGACCCTCTTCTACTACGGAACATTTGCGACGTTCGCCGGTCTCGGTGCGCAGTTAGGCTTGCTGGGCAACCATACCTTTGCCGGTATTGAGGGTGCTCCGAGTGCCGTCGCGCTTGCCTGGTTGGGCCCGGTTATCGGCGCGCTTTCCCGAGTCGGTGCCGGCCAAGTTTCCGATAAGATTCGCGGCGGCCGCGTCACAACGATAATGGCTGTCTGCAACATCATCGGTCTGCTTGCCCTTTGGCTCTACAAACCTACGACGGTCTCCGGCTGCTGGATTTGGCTCATCGTCATGTTCTGGGTCTTCTTCTGGACCGGTGTCGGCAACGCTTCCACCACTGAACAGATGGCAGTGCTTTTCCCGCCGCTTCAGGGCGGTGCGGTCGTCGGCTGGACTTCCGCGGTCGGCGCATACGGTCCGTTTACGATCGGTATGCTGCTTGCCGAATGCGGTGCCGGCGTAATGTTCGCCATTTCGACAGTGATCTTTATCGCCATTCTCGCCATCAACGTTTACTACTACGACAGAAAGAACGCCCCGGATCTTTGCTGATCGTTCTTTCTCACCTCAAGAAATTGCTTAATTGGAGAACAAAATGTCCGGAATCATGAAGTCCTCCCTGTTCTTCGCTAAGAAGGTCGGTTCGTACTCAGACGGTTGGGGCGAAGTGACCGCAGAAGACAGGACCTGGGAACAGGCTTACCGGGATCGATGGGCACACGACAAAATCGTACGTTCCACCCACGGCGTTAACTGCACCGGCTCCTGCAGCTGGCAGGTTTATGTTAAAGACGGAATCGTCGTCTGGGAAACACAGGAAACGGATTACCCGCCCACGCCTCCCGGCGTACCGAATCACGAACCTCGCGGCTGCCCGCGCGGTGCAAGCTACTCTTGGTATCTGTACTCTGCTTCCCGCGTTAAACATCCTTTGATTCGTGCCGAATTAAAGGCCGCCTGGGAAGAGGCCCGCAAGACCATGAAGCCGATCGAGGCCTGGGCCTCCATCGTCGAAAATCCCGAAGTCCGTAAGTCCTATACCGCAGCCCGCGGCTTAGGCGGCTTAGTCCGTACGACTTGGGATGAAGCCCTTGAAATCATCGCTTCGGCTAACCTTTATACGATTAAGAAGTACGGTCCTGACCGTATTTCCGGCTTCTCTCCGATTCCGGGCTACTCCATGGTGTCCTACGGCTCGGGTACCCGCTACCTGAGTCTGATAGGCGGCGCCCTCCTCTCCTTCTATGACTGGTACTGTGACCTGCCGCCCTCTTCTCCTCAGACTTGGGGCGAGCAGACCGACGTTCCGGAATCCGAAGCCTGGTACTATTCAAGCTACATCATCGTCTGGGGTACCAACATCTCGATGACCCGTACCCCGGACGCTCACTTCTTAACGGAAGCCCGCTATAACGGTACGAAAGTCGTCAACGTCTGTCCGGACTACTGTGAAGTCACTAAAGACGCCGACTGGTGGATTCATCCGAAACAGGCGACCGACGCAGCACTTGCCATGGCGGTGAGCCACGTCATTTTCAAAGAATTCCACTACGATCATCCGGATCCTTATTTCACCGAGTACTGCCGCAGTCTCACCGACTTCCCCGTTCTTGTCATGATGGAGCCGCGCGAAGACGGTCATTTCACTGCCGGCCGTACTGTTCGCGCCTGCGATTTGGGCTACAAGGCGCCCGAATGCAATAACCCTGAATGGAAGACGGTTGTTTGGGATGAGCTTTCTGACAAACCCGCTGTTGCTCAGGGATCTATGGGCTACCGCTGGGGACAGAAGGAAGGTCAGGACTTAGGCAAATGGAACCTGCACGAAGTCGACGGAGAGACCGGCAAAGCTATTAAACCTCAGCTCACGTTCCTCAAAGATTCGGATGCCGTCATCGACGTCGATTATCCGTACTTCGGCGGCCGCAAGCGTGACGGTTTCCCGAACAACCCCATGAATTCTGAAGTCATGGTCCGCAAGGTTCCGGTGAGAAAGATCCAGGTCGAAGGCAAAGACGTATATGTTGCAACTGTATTTGACCTCTTCGGCAGCTACCTCGGTGTTGACCGCGGTCTAGGCGGCGAATGCGCCAAGAGCTATGCGGACAACATTCCGTTCACTCCGGCTTGGCAGGAAAAAATCACCGGCGTCGAAGCACAGTATGCCATCACACTCGGCCGTGAATTTGCCACAGCCGCGTCCAAGACTCAGGGCCGCGCCTGTGTGCTGATGGGTGCGGGCGTCAACCAGTGGTTCCAGACCGATAACACCTACCGCTCCATCATCAACATTCTGCTGATGTGCGGCACCTGCGGCGTCCCGGGCGGCGGCTGGTGCCATTATGTGGGTCAGGAAAAGATTCGTCCGGAAGCAGGCTGGGGCGAGTACTCCTTCGCTAAAGACTGGGAACCGGCCACTCGTCACATGAATTCGACGAGCTACTTCTACGAACACACCGATCAGTGGCGTTATGAACGCATTCCGCTCTCGGATATGCTCTCTCCGCTGGCCGATACCAAAGTCTTTGACGGTACCTACATTGACTACAACATTCAGAGTGAACTGATGGGGTGGCTCCCGTCTGCTCCGCAGCTCAATGTCAATCCGACGAAGATCGCAGCGGCTGCGAAAGCCGCCGGTACCGAGCCGGAACAGTTCCTCATCAATCAGCTTAAAGACAGAAAGATCTCCTTCAGCTGCCTGGACTTAGACGCCGAAGAAAACTGGCCGCGCAACCTCTTTATTTGGCGCTCCAACGTGTTGGGCTCCTCCGGCAAAGGTCAGGAATACTTCCTGCGTCACCTGCTCGGAACCGAAAACGGCATCTTAGGCGGAGAACTGGACGGTTCTCACAAAGAACTCATGCCGCTCTTGGAAAAGTGGCGCCCCGCACCTCAGGGCAAGCTGGATCTTCTCGTCAACATGGACTTCCGAATGAGCACGACTTCGATCTACTCCGATATCGTGCTTCCGGCCGCCACCTTCTACGAAAAGAACGATATCAACACGACGGATATGCACAGCTTCATCCATCCGTTCGTTAAAGCCGTTCAATGCTCTTGGGAAGGCAGAAGCGATTGGCAGACCTTTAAAGATATCGCTAAGAAGCTCTCTGAAATTGCTTCCGAATATGCAGAAGATTTCGGCAGCGTCACTGACGTCGTTCTCACACCGCTCGGACACGATTCTCCGCACGAACTCGGCCAGGCGCTTGACGTCAAGAACTGGTACAAGGGCGAGTGCGACCTGATCCCCGGAAAGACCGCTCCGCTGATCCACGTCATCGATCGCGACTACCGCACGATTTACGACAAGTACACCTCGATCGGACCGCTGCTTTCCACCAACGGCGGCGGCAACCGCGGCATCAAGTGGAACCTGGATCCGGAAATCTCCGAACTCTGCCAGTTAAACGGCACGGTGCAGGAAGGCGTGGCCAAGGGCCGTCCGAAGATGGAAACGGACATCAATGCCGCCAACTTCATCCTTCGCGTCTCTCCCGAAACCAACGGTGCTTTGTCCTTCAGAAGCTGGTCGTTTGTGAAAGACCAGTGCGGCGTAGATGCCAGCTTCCTCTCCGAAGGACACATTGCCGACAAGATCACCTTCGATGATCTGGCACATCGCCCGGCTAAGACCTTCAGTGCTCCTGACTGGTCCGGTACGGAAAACGATGAAATCCCGTATGTAGCCTTCTGGCAGAACAAGTATCTGCTTTTGCCGTGGCGCACGATTACCGGCCGCCAGCAGTTCTACCAAGACCACGCTTGGATGAGAGCCTTCGGTCAGCAGTTTGCTCAGTACAGAGCGCCGGCTAATCAGAGGGCGCTCTCCGGTTACCGTGACGTCGCCGACAACGGCAACAAGGCCATCATTCTTAACTTCATGACGGCTCATCAGAAGTGGGGTATTCACTCAACCTATTACGACAACGAACGCATGCTGACGCTTTCCCGCGGCGGTCCTGTCGTGTGGATGAGTGATATTGATGCGGCTAACGCCGGCATCGTCGATAACGATTGGATTGAGTGCTGGAACGCCAACGGTGCCGTTGTCGGTCGTGCGATTGTTTCTTCTCGTATGCCTGAAGGGCTCTGTGTCATGCAGCACGCAACGGAAAAGACGGTCAACACCCCGGGTTCGGAAGTCACGGGCCTGCGCGGCGGCGACCACAACTCTCCGACACGCGTTATTTTGAATCCGACGCACATGATCGGCGGGTACGGCCACCTGTCATATGCCTTTAACTATTACGGCACGATTGCCCCGAACCGCGACGACTTCACTTGGGTCAGAAAGATGAATAAAGTGGACTGGATGGATGAAGAAGCGGACAAGAAAGGAGGTGCAGTATGAAGATTCGTGCTCAAATCGGCATGGTCCTGAATCTGGACAAATGCATCGGCTGCCACACCTGTTCCGTTACCTGTAAGAACGTTTGGACGAATCGTCCCGGAACTGAGTACATTTGGTTTAACAACGTTGAAACCAAACCCGGTGTCGGTTACCCGAAGAGCTGGGAAGACCAGCAGAAATGGACAGGCGGCTGGGAACTGCACAACGGCAAGCTGCGGCTGCGTCGCGGCACAAAGCTCGGCCTGCTCTCCGGCATTTTTGCCAACCCAAAACTGCCGCAGATTGACGACTACTACGAGCCTTTTACCTTTGATTATCAGAACCTTCAGAAAGCACCCCGCATGAAGACATGCGTGACCGCTCAGCCGATCTCTTACCTGACCGGCAAGAAGATGAAGAAGATCAACGGTTCTGCAGCCTGGGATGACAACCTGGGCGGCGTCGATATTAAGACCGTCGATGACGTGAACTTAAAGAACGTAGAACGCGAAATCTACGCTCAGTACAAGAACACGTTCCTCTTCTATCTGCCGCGTCTGTGCGAGCACTGCCTGAATCCGGCGTGCGTTGCAAGCTGTCCTTCCGGCTCTATTTACAAACGCGAAGAAGACGGTATTGTTTTGGTTGACCAGAACAAGTGCAAAGGCTGGCGTATGTGCATGAGCGGCTGCCCCTACAAGAAGGTCTACTACAACTGGACAACCGGCAAAGCCGAAAAATGCATTTTCTGTTATCCGCGTGTTGAATCCGGCCTTCCCACGGTATGCGCTGAAACCTGTGTAGGCCGTATCCGCTACATGGGTGTGATGCTCTACGATGCCGATAAGATCAAAGATCTTGCATCCACACCTAACGAAGGCGATCTTTATGAAGCTCAGCGTCAGATCTTCTTGGATCCGAACGATCCGGAAATCGAAGCTGCAGCCTTAGAAGCCGGCATCTCGCACGATTGGATTGAAGCCGCCAAAGCTTCTCCGATTTACAAGATGATTTCCAAATGGAAGATCGCACTTCCGCTGCACCCGGAATTCAGAACGCTGCCGATGGTTTGGTACGTCCCGCCGCTTTCTCCGATTGCGCAGGCAGTTGACGTAGGCAAACTCTCCATGAAGGGTTTTATCCCCGATGTCCATAGCCTGCGCGTTCCGATGCAGTACTTGGCCAATCTGCTCGCAGGCGGCAACATTAAGCCTGTCGTCGAAGCCTTAAGCCGTCTGCTTGCGGAAAGAACCATCCTCCGCAAATACTCAGACAATGCAGGCACCAGCCAGTTCCTGACCTGTGAAATCCTTCCCGAACAACTTCAGGGCATTGAAGAAACCAATGAACTCAAGGCATTGGGACTTACGGTTCAGGACGTCTGCGACATGCATCGTCTGTTGGCAATAGCAGACTATAAGGATCGTTTCGTGGTTCCGTCTGCCAACCGCAACACGGAAGCCGCTGTTCTTCTGCAAGGCACGCAGGGCTACAACCTCGGCGGCGGAGAAGACATGAGACGCCGTGCGGATTCGCTTTTCGGCGGTCCGATGAACCGCAAAATCATTCCTTTGTTTGAGGAATATCAGCGCGCTCCGGACTCTACACAGGAGGGCAAATAATGAGCAGCTTTACACTTGCATGGCACTTCCTGATTTTCGGAGTGCTGCCTTATGTCGTTATCGCCGTTCTAATACTCGGCAGTCTGGCGCGCTTTGTTCTGGCGCCCTTCAGCTGGAAAAGCCAGAGCAGCGAAATATTGGATAAGAAGGACATCTTCTGGGGTGCCAACCTTTTCCATATCGGCGTGATCTTCCTTTTCTGCGGACACTGCTTCGGTCTGTTTACACCGACCGAGTGGCTCAACGCTGCCGGTCTGACACCACGTCTGCACCAGATGATGGAAATTATCTGCGGCGGCCTCTCGGCAATCGTCGCAATTACCGGCCTGATCATTCTGACTTGGCGCCGTTTAACCAACGAGCGTGTCAGAGCGGCCTCCCGCCCGAGTGACTTCTGGGTTTTGTTCCTGCTTCTTGCGGTCATCATTCTCGGTATCGGCTGCGTCGTGAATTCCTACCTTTACGACAAGTCCGGCGCAACGATCATTCTGTTAGGAGGATGGGTTCGAGGTCTCTTCTCCTTTGATTACCAAGCCTGGCAGAACATTCTTCTCGTTCCGGATTGGCAGAAAGGACACATCTTTGTCGGTTTGATCATTTTCCTGATCGTTCCCTTCACAAGACTGGTTCACATTTGGAGCGGTTATCTATCTGTGTTCTATCTGATCAGACCGCATCAGATCATGCGTGCCAATAATGGCAAACCCATGAAGTAATTAGATAGGATCCTCAGTGCAAGAGCTCGGTTTCCGAGCTCTTGCTGTTTCAGGATTGCAGGTAAAAATCCTTGAGTTCGTAAAATTCAGTGTGTGGCTTCTTTAAGTGCCGTCCAAACTAACGCAGCTCCAAAAGCCCCGAATATCGCACCGCAAATGCCGTCGATCCATTTTCCGGATCTCCGATAAAAAGCTTTGGGCTTCGGCATTCCGAGAATTAAAGCCACGAAAGAGAACCAAAGAAGACTTTCAAGAACGACCACGGCGTAAATCACTGCAGCTTCCGTACTTCCCATATTTCCGGTGACAAACAGCGAAAACACAGAACTAAAGTAGATCAGTGCTTTTGCGTTAGACAGATTAGTCAGCAAGCCGACAACAAAGGAGCGAAATCCTGAGCCTGCCGCCTGCACTTCGGCCTGAGGTGCCGCACCTTTCTTAAAGGCGCTTTTGAGAAGAACGTAAGCAAGCCACCCTAGGTACAGGCCTCCGAGCAGCATGATCACTTGCTGAAGCCACGCAAAACGTTCAAACAGCCACTGTAAACCTAAGAGAGATAAGGCGGCCCAAAAGGCGACGCCTAACGTGATTCCCAAAACGCAGCAGAGCGCTTCTTTTCTCGAGCGGCCGACGGCAGTTTGCATAACGATAAAGCAATCCGGCCCAGGTGACATAAGCGCGATCAAGTGAACAGCGGCGATCGTAAAGATGGTAGAGAGCATGATTTGAGGTTCCTTTTTTCAAAAATTATAGTATTCGCGGGCAACTTCCTTTCCCTTCTCAGGAGCAAAACTCAGACTCTTCACCTATCCATGAAACCGTTCCAAAAAGAAACGCCTCGCTAAACTCCGCCGTTTTTAGGCCGGAGAGCGAGGCGTCACGCTGGTCTTCCTAACTGAAGTTAGAAGGTATGGTGTAAGCCTAAGCCCAAGCTCCAGGACTTGAAATTCTCTTCAACAGCCTTTTCTTTAAACATCTTTCCGGCGGTTGCATAAGCGCCCCAGCCGTAAACAAAGGTACGTTTAGAGAGCGGATATTCATATGCCGCACCGACTGTGAAGCGATTGAATTTGTCATTGGAGAGCTTTGTGTCGTCTACCACGACGCCGTCGGCAGACTTAACTTTGCCGAATCCGTAGTTGGCAGCAACTTTGAAGGTACCGCCGGCAGCCGGAACTTCTGCGCCTAAAGTGAAGGCATTTTGATTCATGCCTTTGCCGGAAACCCAAACATCTTCCAGCTGATCCAAGGAGTGGAAACGATTTGCGTACTGGTAGCCGAAAAAAGCCTTGGCAACTTCAAAGTCATACGTTGCACTCAGGCTATAGACCATTGTGGCTTTGTTTTTGTCTTCTTCGGACTTATTGTCGAAGCGTTCAACGATACCCGCTAAAGACAATTTCCCGATTTCATATGTCAGGCCCAAACCGTAGTAGTGGCTGTTGCGGGACCATTTTGCTGTATCGTCTTCAACGCCGTTGGAGTACTGTGCGTGGATTTTCAAGCCGCCGAATTCAGGAGAAACATAAACGATACTATTATTATTGATTTGGCCTGTCACGAACGTATTTCCCAATCCGGCCTGAAGATAGTCGGTACCGAAGGGAGACGCATCCCAAATCGAATAAGAACCTTCATAAGAGGCTAAGCCGCCCATGCGGCCGAATGCAAGTTCACCGAAATTTCCGGACAAAGAAAGGGTTGCCTGTTTGCTGAAGGCCTTGCCTTCTTCCCCGGCAGAGCCGCTATCCATAGCAAAACCGTTTTCCAAAAGGAAGCCGACGGAGTATCCGTTTCCTAAATCTTCACTTCCTTCGATACCCCAAACACTGCCTCCTGCGATACCGTCTTCGAGAGAAACAGTAGCGTCTCCTCTTTTTGCTTTGTTGACGACCACTGCTCCGTCGATCGTCCCGTAAAGCGTTACCTGAGACTCAGCGGCAGCCATTGTACCGACGGAGGCCAATGCTATGACCAAAGCTGTTTTCACTAATTTCATACAACCTCTGAAAATCGTAAAAAGAATTAAATAGGAATCATTCTCATTTTATTCCTCAAAATTTAAGAATTTCTAACTTGTCAATAACAATTGCTTCTCCATATTTTTGGGATATTTAAGTGAATTTTTCCGCAAGTATTCAATAAGTTATAAATCCTCAAGATGCGAAATTCATGAAAGATATAGAGAAATCAATAATGTTAATGATTATTATTTCGATCGCTGAGGAGTAACATTTTGTTAACGATAATCGTTTTCATTTGATGCTTTTATGACTGTCTCTACATCTCACCTCCTAATCCAGCTCCCGATGAATGTGCAATGCAGGATCGCAAAACTGGGAAATATTCCTCCAAGTGAATTGAAACGTCTCCGGGATTTAGGTTTATACGTCGGCAGCGTGGCTTCCGTGATCACCTCCGCACAGAACGGCCCTCTTCTCCTCGCCGTGGGTGACGCCAGAATCGCTGTAAATCGGGATGTCGCGGCAGAAATAAAAGTTGTTCGCATTTTCCAATAGGAGAACATCATGTAGCTTCGCGATATGAAACCCGGACAAAGAGGTGTCGTGAAAGGTTTTTTGCCGGGAAATACTGAATATCGGAAAAAACTCTTTTCTTTGGGCGTCCTTCCCAACACTCGTTTTGAAGTCACCCGGGTGGCCCCGTTAGGAGATCCCGTCGAAATCAAACTTCGCGGATCTTTCATCAGCGTTCGAAAGGCTGAAATCGAAATCATTGACGTCAGACCTTTGTGAGGAAACATCATGACCCAGAAAATATCGATCGCGCTCGCGGGCAATCCCAACTGCGGCAAGACAACTTTGTTTAACGCTTTGACCGGATCACACCAGACCGTCGGAAATTGGCCAGGCGTTACCGTCGAGAAAAAGAGCGGAAGTTTTACGGTTAATGATTGGCAGATCACACTCGTAGACTTACCGGGTGTCTACTCTCTTCAGCCGTGTGACGCTTCCAGCGAAGACGAGCGCGTCGCTCGAGAATACATCCTCTCCGGCGAATCTTCTCTCGTCGTAAATATCGTTGATGCGTCGAACTTGGAGAGAAACCTTTATCTCACCGCGCAGCTCATCGAAATGCAGGTTCCGCTCATTGTTGCGGTCAACATGCTTGACGTCGCTAAGAATCATTCCATCTCCGTTGATCTCGACAAATTAGCGCAGGAGCTAGGTTGCCCTGTGACGGCCTAGTTGCCTCTAGAGAAACAGGTGTAGATGATCTCAAACAAGCAATCAGCCGCCAGCTCGAAAATCCTACCGTTCCGCACAACCCGCTTGTTTTCCCGAAAGACATTGCCGATGAAATTCACACACTGACTCAGGAACTCTGTGCAAACAACGTTGAAAAGGCCCTTTGGATCGCCGAACAGATCCTTGAAAGTGATAAAGAACTGGGACTCCGCACCTTAAAGAGCGGCTTTCCCAAAGCCGAACTGCGAATCAACGCACTCAATAAGCACTACAACGGCGACCTGGATATGGCTATTGCCGACGTGCGCTACTCCTTTGTCAGCAAAGTCGCTTCCTCTTGCATCACTCGAGACAACGAGGTCAACCAAACCATTACCGACAAAATCGACAAGATTGTTTTGCATCGTTGGCTGGGGGTACCTATTTTCTTGGCCGTGATGTACCTGATGTTCATTTTTTCGATCAACGTCGGTTCCGCTTTCATCGACTTCTTCGATATTCTTTTCGGAGCGATCTTTATCGACGGATTCGGGGAACTTCTCACTTCCATCGGAACGCCAGAATGGCTTAAAACGATTCTTGCCGACGGTATCGGCGGCGGTATTCAATGTATCTCCACATTCATTCCGTTTATCTTCTGCCTGTTTTTAGCCTTGTCCTTCCTTGAAGACTCGGGCTATATGGCCAGGGCTGCCTTTGTGATGGACCGCCTGATGAGAGCGCTCGGGCTGCCCGGAAAAGCGTTTGTTCCTCTGATTGTCGGATTCGGCTGCGGCGTCCCCGCTATCATGGCAACCCGTACGATGGAGCAAAAACAAGACCGTATTACCACGGTTTTAATGGCTCCGTTTATGAGCTGCGGCGCAAGACTTCCGGTTTATGTTTTGTTTGCGACTGCTTTTTGGCCGATGAGCGGACAAAATCTCGTTTTCGGTTTGTATCTCATCGGCATCTTGGCAGCTATCGCCACAGGCTTCATGCTTAAGAGAACAGCCTTAGCCGGTCAGACCAGCGCCTTTGTCATGGAGATTCCTCCGTACCATCTGCCAACCGCAAAGAACGTCCTTCTGAGAACATGGGATCGTTTAAAGAGCTTTATTTTCCGCGCCGGTAAAGTAATCGTTGTGCTTGTGGCTGTTCTGTGTTTCCTAAACTCCTTAGGAACAGACGGCTCCTTCCGCAATCAAGATACCGACAAGAGTGTTTTGTCTCAGATCGGCAAGACGATTGTGCCCGTCTTCAAGCCAATGGGCGTGTCTGCAGAAAACTGGCCTGCTGCCATCGGCGTCTTCACAGGTATTCTTGCCAAAGAAGCCGTTGTCGGTACGTTGGATTCTCTTTACAGCGGAATCGGCGATAAAAGCGGAAGAAGAGGCTGCTTTGGGCGAACCGGCAGCCAAGATTGAAGAGCAAGCTCAGCAGCAAGACGAAGAAGAAGGCTTTAACCTTGCCCGCTCCTTCGGTGAAGCCGTCGCCAGCATCGGTGAAGGTTTCGGCGATATCGGAGCGTTCTTCACTGATCCGCTTGGCATCTCTGTAGAAAGCGACCTCTCCGACGTTGCTAAGCAAGCAGAGGAGCAAGAAGTAAGCACCGGAACAATTGCCGCCATGAACAAGCTGTTCGACGGTGAGTTGGGTGCGTTTGCTTACCTGCTGATGGTTCTTCCTTATCTGCCCTGTGGTGCGGCCATGGGTGCCATCTATAGAGAGGTCGGAAGCGGCTGGGCTATCTTCTCTGCTTTGTGGACAACTGCAGTGGGATATAGTGCTGCAACCATCGTCTATCAAGCTGGCTCTTTCAATATTCATCCGGTGTATTCCGCTGTTTGTATCGCCATTTGCACTGCGATCATTGTCGCAATCGTTGCCGGACTTAAGCTCGCCGCAAAGGGCAACTCAAACACCGAAGGGAGGCTAGCTAACAGCAGCGTCCGCTAAAAAGATCTAATCTCTTCTTTTGTTCCGCTCTTACCTTTTAGGTTTGAGCGGAATTTGTTTTTGTTCGAAAGATAATAATCAGGGAAGCAACTCTTAGAGGTTCAAACTCGTTGTGAACCATCCTCTTTTACGCAACGACGTCGGTGCAGCCGCCGCTTGAGCTCTTCAATATCACAAGAATATATGTTAATTTTGGGTAAATTTCTCGTTTTTGGCAATGTTTACGACCACTTCGGAAAAAATAGAGAAGAATTCGCTTGTCGTGAATCTGAATCTTCTGAGAACGATTTTTTATCCTTGATGCGTACAAACTTATGAAAAAGCTTCTCCTTGCCGTAGTCCTGCCTCTTGCAGCTACCTCTGTCTACGCTGAAACCTCTGTCACGCTTTATGGCGGCGCCGACGGCGGCATAACTGTCCAAAAACTAAAAGGAAAATCTGCAACGGTTAGGTTTGCCAATGGCAGCTTGGATACCAATATGTTCGGCTTTACCGGAACGGAAGATCTCGGCAGCGGAAACAATGTTTTCTTAAGACTGGAACAAGGCTACGTCCTGTCAAACGGAAAAGAAGACGACGATAAAGGCGACAAGGCCTTTAATCGTCAGGCTTACCTGGGTTTTGAAAGCAGCTTCGGCCAGGTCGCATTCGGCAGAATCGGAGCACTTGGTTCCTACAACGGCGAATACTCCATTTCCGGTTCCTCCGCCTACAACACGAGCTTTTCGGTACTCAGCAATATCCACAGCGCTTTCATTCTAACGGACTGGATGAACAACAAAATTGCTTATGTGTCTCCCAGCCTTAATGGTTGGAAGGTTCACGCCACTTACTCAAACGGCGTTAATGAGGACTCAGAAAAGTGGTCAAGAAACGAACACTATTACGGCATCGGGGCGACATACGAGGACCGAGCTATCAGGTTCGGAACTTACTGGGAAATGTTGGATAACAAAGGAACCGAAGATCTTTCAAAACCTAAAGCGACGAACTTATTCACCGCTCAAGCTTCTTACGATTTCGGAACTTTCACGCTTTTCGGCGTTTACCAATATGCGCTTCATTCCATGAAACTTCCGAACTACACCGAAATCGAAGAAGCGCACAAAGGCGCAAACCAACATGCGCTCGCACTCTCTGTGGCGATTCCTTTCGCGGGCGGATCAGTTAAGTTCCAGACTCAAGGTGCATTGGGCAAACTTAAGGACACAGGCGAAAAGTACAATTCGTATTCTCTCGGCGCTGCCTACCTCTACCCGCTCTCCAAACGAACCACGCTTTACACTCAAGCCGGCTGGGGAACGACAGGAAAAGCTTTCAAAAAATATGATTCCGGTTTAGGAGGCTGGGCTGCCACCGTCGGCCTAGGACACAACTTCTAAACACTCGTCGAGGTTATTTCTGCAATTACCTTCCATTGCCAATTATGTGTCAGCGCCTTTGGCAATTACTGCAGTAATAAGTCGCTCTGCCGTTTTGAATGATCTTCTTAATCGGTCGACCGCAGTTTGCGCAAGGTTTGCCTTCTTTTCCGTACACTTTGGCGTTTAATGTGAAATAGCCTTGCTCACCTTCTGCGGAAACGAAGTCCTTTAACGTAGATCCGCCCTCGTTCAAAGACAAGGTCAATACTTCCCGGATCGCCGTCACTAAACGCTCAAGGCGCTCCTTTGAGATTTTGTTCGCAGGCGTCAATGGCGAAATTCGAGCCTTAAATAAAGATTCCGAGCAATAGATATTGCCAACACCGACAACGTACTTGCCCGTCAGCATCGCCTCTTTTACCGGCAGCGAAGTATTTGCTAAAGCAGCATGAAGCCGCGCAGCCGTAAAACTATCGGAAAAAGGTTCTTCGCCTAATTTGGCGATTTCCGGCAGCGCATAAGGATCTTGAGACTCCGGGAGCCAAATCACAAAACCAAAACGTCTGGGGTCATGGTACCGAACCGCCAAGTCACCGAACAAAATATCGATGTGATCGTGTTTGACAGGTTCCGTAACTTTAGGATCGACAATCCGCATTACACCCGACATCCCGAGGTGAGAAACGATATATCCTCGGTCAAAATACCAAATCAAATATTTTCCCCGCCTCTCAATCGAGCGCAGACACTGCCCCGTGAGCAGTTCGGAAAGATTCGCGGGAGCTGACTTACGAAAACGCGTCTCACGTACAACCGCTCCTGTGCAGCGGCGACCACCGACGCGCTTAAGTATTCCGAGACGAGTGATTTCGACTTCTGGAAGTTCGGGCATGAATCCTCAGAACTAAACAGGACGCATGGACGTCGTAAACAAGTTCCAGCCGGAGCCTTGGTTAGGTTCCGTTGAATGGGCCTGTGTTAAAAAGGATGGCAGTGCAATTCGCTGGGCGCCCTTCAAGGAAATCTTCCTGCTGCGGGAGATCCTGCGGATACCAGCAGCAGCGATTCTGGCGTCAAATTCAGACTTTTGACTCATTACTAACCTCTTGAAGAGCAAACTAACTAAGGATAATTATCATCATCCCCTCAGGGTTAGTACATAGACATTATCCCTGACCTCATACTCATATGTGGGATGGCTCGGTGCAATTATTACGCTTGCGCTAAAATTCCTCCAATCAACGCATAGGTACACGATGGTAAAGAAAAATACTTCCGGAATCGCTTTATACAAAGAGGATTTGAAGCAAAGCATCGAAGAACTTACTGACCTTCAAAGGAAAATGCTTTCTCTTACCTTATCGGACCTAGATCCCGAACAGCTTAAACTCGATAAGATTTATCCGGTTTCCGTCGACAGTTTTCCGGAGTTCCGCTCACAAAACGCAGAAGAGGCCTATGAAACTTTGATCAAGTCGGCGCAGTCACTTTTTGACAAGTTCGTCATGATCCGCGGCGGCATTGAAGCCCAGACAGAAGACGAAATCGAATTCTATCGATGGCTCTCCCAGCTCAGATACTCGGATAAAACATACTCCGTCGGTTTGATTTTTTCCAATATGGTCAAGTTGTACTTGAGGGATATACAAGACATTCTTAAAAACAAGACCGAGCCTGCTGTCCAAAAAGAGCTCGATCTTTTCGGATAGGCCTACTCTCTCAGGCCGACTATAATTTTTTCACAATCAGATAAATTATAGACAGTTTCTCGGAAATACCGCATTTGCGTGATACGTTATCTCGCAAGAAGCCCTATTGGACGGCGGTTTGTCGCGAAAACGGCACACCCAAACTCAAAAAACTGTTTTTTGCCCTAAAAAACCCTTATTATCAGGGTTCCATTCAAACACTATCAGAGGAATCGAATGAATAAAACTGAATTGATTGCTGCCGTTGCAGAAGCTTCCGGTAAATCTAAAGCTGATGTTAAAGATGTTCTGGATGCTCTGACAGCTCAGATCGTCAAAACTGTTAAAGCAGGTGATGAAATCACTCTCGTTGGTTTCGGAACTTTCAAGTCTGCTAAGCGCGAAGCTCGTACCGGCCGCAATCCTGCCACCGGAGCAACGATCCAGATTCCCGCTTCTGTTCAGCCGAAATTCGTTGCCGGCAAACAGTTTAAAGATGCCCTCAATACAAAATAATTTGTTTTTGAGCTGAGTAAAAAGGCCGTTAAGAGTTCTTCTCTGCGGCCTTTAATTTTTGTCTTTTCGTGTGTTTTAGGCATCCCGCATTTTAGTCATCGCCTGATCTAAGTCATTGATCATATCTTGCGGATCCTCCAAGCCGATGTAGACGCGGATCATCGTACGCATAATCTTCGGATCTCCGACCGTGCGTTTCCCATAGCTTCTAAGGATCAAACTCTCAAATCCTCCCCACGAATAACCCAATCCGAATAGCTTCAGAGAATCCATAAAACGGTTGATCTGCACGTCCGTAAAATAGTCCTGAAATTGGAAAGCAAACAGTCCGATAGGTCCTGCGAAGTCTCTCTTGTAAATGGGGTACCCGGGATCCTTTTCATAGGCCGGCCAAATCACTTTTTTGACTTCTTCCCGCTTCAGAAGCCAGTCAACCACTTTTCGTGTATGCGCACCAACTGCATCAAGGCGCACCTTCAAAGTATGCAGGCCTCTTAGTCCTAAGTACACGCTCTGAGCAGAAGCGTATTGCCCCGTCATTTTGCAGACAGCTCTGACCTGTTTCCAAGTTTTTTCATTGCAGGTAACCGTAGACATCAGTACATCGCTGTGACCGCAGATGTATTTGGTTGCCGAATGCACCACGACATCCACCCCGTGTTTTAAAGGCTGGAAATTGATCGGCGTGGCATAGGTGTTGTCGATCATCGTAACGACTCCGTGCCTGCGTGCAACCGCGGCAATTGCCGGAACATCCTGCATTTCAAAGGTATGCGTGCCGGGGCTTTCCATGTAGATCAAACGAGTATTAGGGCGAATTAATCCCTCAATTCCCGCTCCGATGGGGGGTCCATAAAACTCTGCTTCCACACCGAAATTTTTTAGTAGTACCTCACAGAACTGACGTGTGGGACCGTAGACGGAATCCGTCACAAGCATGTGATCCCCCGTCTTCAGGAACGCCATCATCGGGATGGTGCACCCCGCTAAACCCGTACTAAAGGCCCAAGTCCCGACACCGCCTTCGAGTTTATTCATGGCCTCATAAAAAGCTTCATGCGTCGGTCCTCCGTCCGTCCCATAAGTCCGGGCGGTACCGTCGCCATATAGATGGTTGTCAACGCGTCCGAACAGGTCATCCATATCGTCGTGAATAATGGTCGAACCTTCATAAGGCGGGACATTCACGTAACCGCCGCTTGCTTCTAAATTGCGCCCGCAATGCGAGAGAATAGTTTGCAAACCCGGTTCGTCCTTTGGTTTATTCATAATCTTCCTCCGTTTTGGACCGCGGTCTATGCTTCTCAACGGTCCACAAACATCTGTTTCAGTTCTTCTGCCACGATATCTCGTAATGGGGATTCAATAAGCGGATTCCAAGCGATTGAAAGGGGCAAACAAGGAGTTGCATCCGTAATCGTTTCTGCCTTGATATATTCAGGCATCCACTGTCTGAAGGATTCCGGGAGAAAAGCTATACCCTGCCCGCAGCTCACAAATCCCATTTGGCGCGGGCTGGATTCGACCTCGTGGATAATTCTCGGCGTGAAGCCGCCAACTTCCTGACAAAAACCGACAAGACCGTCAAACAGCCGAGGCGCAATGGCACGCCGTGTAAAAACAAAATCCTCATTTCGCAGCTCTTTAATTGACACTCCGCCCTTCCCTGCTAAATGGTGATTTCGATTTAAAAGTACGATTGGTTTTTCATTGATGAGGTTTGCCATCCTCAAACGCTGATCCGACAAAGTATCAAAAAACGCCATGCCGATTAAAACTGTTCCGTCCGTGAGCTCTGTTTCAACCTGATAAGAATCAATTTCCTTCACAAACAGGGAAATATTCGGGTGCAATGCCGCAAGACGTTTTTTAAACTCCGGAATAAAAAACAGCATCGACTCCGTGTTCGCACCGATCGTTAGAATCCCCTGCGCATTTTGCTGCATTTGCTTCACGGAGAAATTCAAGACTTCCGCCTGCCGCACCAGCTGGTCAATCATCGGCATGAGTGCGTTGCCTTGTGCCGTCGGAGAAACGCCGCGAGGCGTTCTCTCCAGCAGTTTCATTCTTAACCTTGCCTCTAGCTCGTCGATCTGAAGAACAAGAGGAGGGACGGACATATTCAATCGCTTGGCTGCCCGCCGGAAGCTCTTCTCCTGAGTCACGGCAGCGAACAGCATCAGCTGTCTGATGGTGCGGTAATCGAAACAGCGGCGCATTCTGATGTTAGCAAAAAGATAATTGAGTGATAAAGATTTTATATCACTTAGCCTCCTAGGCGTTTGATTTTATTCCTACACTGACGAACAACAAAGGAGAAAAAAATGTCTGTTTCAAGCCTCGGACTCTTTTTCATCGTGGTTTTTATCACTTGCATCACGCCCGGTGCCGGCGTTCTCTATACGCTCAAAAACGCGATTAACTACGGAAAGGCAAATGCTTTTCTCTCTCCCACAGGAAACGCTATCGGCGTGTTATTTATGAGTACGCTTGCAGCGAGCGGGCTCGGTGCTGTCATTCATGAGTCGCCCGTCATGTTTTACGGGCTGCAGATATGCGGATGCATGCTGTTGTTTTGGTTCGGCTGGAAAAGCTGGACGGCTCCGGCCATCTCACTTTCTTCTTCCATCAAGTCGTTTAATCTAAAGGAGCTCAAACAGGAAAGAATCCACATTTTGACGAGTGCCGCACTTCTTCAAGTCACAAATCCCATGTGCATCGTGTTCCTTCTCTCCCTGTTCCCTCAGTTTATTGACCCCAAGGGCTCCTATGTGCAGCAAGTTTCCCTGATGATCGCCATGTTTGTTATTACCTGCTGGTTTGTCCACATCGCCTACAGCTATTCTGCCGCAGCTGCTGCGGATCGATGGATGACGAAAAACTTTTCTCTCTGGCTCAATAAAATCAGCGGATTTCTTTTCTGGTTAATATCTGTATCAATCCTCGTCAAAATGTTTTAACAGAGTACTTCTTGTCAACCACAACTACTTAATTTCTCAAGAATTTTTTGAGACTCGCATGCCTGAAATAGGTTCTTACAAATATTATGGTAGAAACCCTTGGGACTTTATGCTAATATTCGTTTGTGGCAATTGAATGTTGTCACTTCTCCTTGGGATTTGAGGTTGAAGCGAGAATCTTCGAAGAGCTTTTTGAGATCCCTTTCGGGAACTCAGGTTCTTCTCTCGCTAATTTAGATACCGGCGTCTGAATGGTTTATTTCAGACGCCCTTTTTTTGCCTGTTTCCTTGCGCTAGTCACGAAATATAGTCCAGTATAAGGCCGCTCAGGGGAGAATGCTTTTTGGCGTTCTGAGACCGAAATTAGGACCGGCAAAAATTCCCCGGATTAGGCTCTTTTTGCACAAAAAATGCTCTGGCTTTACTGGGTGATCACAAATTAAAAAAGTCAATGTTTTTCGAATTTTTTCTTTGTAAATTAAATAAATAACGACAACACAGCCCCAAAGCTTTGGTATAGAATTCAACATTTTCACAGTTTCAAAACATACTAAAAAATGGAAGACTTACCTAAACAGGCTGTCAAAGAACAGCAGAAGGATGAGACCGCTCTCGTCCTTGGCACCCTGCTCAAGGAAGGCGATACGCTGACCAAAAGTCATCTTGCCGATGTTATCTATGAACAGTTTGGGCTCCCTAAACGTTTCTGCAAGGAAATCGTGGATCTTTTCTTCGATGAGGCTCTTGAATGCCTCGTTCGCGGCGAAGAACTGAAGCTTTCCAACTTCGGTGTTTTTTCCATCAAGCAGAAAAGCGAGCGTCCGGGACGTAATCCTAAGTCCGGCGAATCCGCCATTATTAAGGCCCGCCAGGTAGTTTCCTTCCACCCGAGCGGTCAGCTTCGTAAAGAAGTTGTCGAAGGCCGTAAGCATGCCGCTATTGCTCTTCAGGCCAGCGGCGCGAGATAAGATCTGAGCTTGCTCATTCGCGGAAACTCTTTCCGTGTGAAAAAGACCACAAATTCCATTCAGGATTGTGGTCTTTTTCTCATATTTGGCGGCCTGCCGCTGTGGATCCGATCGTTTTTCGGTCAAACTTCAGATACCCGAAGCTGCCGAGGCAAAAGTCTTGAAAGTTGTGGTCTTTTCTACATATTTTTAGCCGATTATCCATACTTCAATAAGTCATTTCCGCCGTCTTTTCTGCCGCACCCGCCAGCCAATCCTGGCAAGCCAACTGCTCTATCCAATTGGTCGGAACGCCTTTTTCTCCCCCGATTCCGTAGGTTAACCCGGCTATTCCGCCGGCCACAGAAGCCGTCGTGTCGGAATCATCTCCGAGATCAACGGCTTTCAAAACGGCATCTCGATAATTTGTGGTCTTTTCTACACACCAAACGGCGGCCCACAAAGTATCCAGCACGAAGCGGCCGGATTTAATTTCACTTTCGGGGCGCTCACTTAAGGCTCCAAAAGACGGCAGCTGAATTAGCTCTCTTTCCTCTTCGGACAACGATTTCTTGGCAGTTTCGTAACCAGTTTTCAGATCCGAGCCTTGAACAATCGCGTTGACCAATACATCAAAAAAGCGGCAGGCAGCAAGGTTTATCGGATGCCTGTGCGTCATACCTACGGCGTCGTCGAAATTAAAGGTTCTACGGTATTCTTCTTTCAAAAGACAAAACGGCATAATTCTCATCAGAGCACCGTTGCCGTTGGACATAATGTCCTTTGAACCGCAGTCAATTGCCTTTTTCCCATAGCAATAATTCTTAATCGCGTGAACCGTACTCTTTCCTGCTCCGAAGCAGCGTCCGGTACAAGAAAATTTGCCCATCAGAAACCATTCCATAAAGTTCTGCATGACGGCATCAAAATCCACTTTTTTGAGAATCCCGAAGCTGTCGAGTTCTGCAAGCGTCAGCGCCGTGTCATCCGACCACATTCTTTTTCGATCCGGTTCAGGCGTGTAATCCCATCCCACACATTTGAAAGAGCCTCTCGGTTTCTTCTCATGAGGTACACCTAATGCATCTCCGACTGCTAATCCAAACAGAGCATTTCTCATGTATTCAGCCATATTCGATCCGCCTCTTTAATTTAATCTGTGGTCTTTTTCACATATTTTCGATCATTTCCACAAATATCTTAGTCTTTTACACGTTAATCCTAGAAATAGCCTATCCTGTAACGCGTAATCGTTTGTCGCAGTTGAGACAATTTCCATTTTTGGTACGAATTATTGTTATGACCGATACTGAGAATAAAACGCCTGCAAAGAAAAAAGGCGGCGCACGACCCGGTGCCGGACGCAAGCCCCTTATCGGTGCAAAAACAACGACTGTCATTCTGACCGAAGATCTTTTGATTCAATTAAAGAGGTTAGGCGGATCTTCCTGGATTCGTTCCCAAATTGCAGCCACGACAAAACCGTCTCCGACAAAAATTGCAGATGATGTTTTCAATTCGCTCCCCATCCCTGCAGAAGAGATCTCTGTGGAAAAGGCCCCCGATAATTCAATGGATCGAGCCGGAATTCATGAGGGAACCGTTCTTTTTCTCAGAAAGAAAGCAAAAGCCCAGGTCGGCAATATCGTTCTTCTTGAATACGCAGGGAAAAAAACACTTCGAAGATTTACTGCTTCCGAGAGAGGTTTTCGACTGGTTCCAGAAAGCTCGGATTCCGGTTTGACGGATTTTATTCTCCCGAGAGGGACGGAGCTGGCTCATTCCGGCATAGTCGTCTATGTGTTAAGCGAGCCAAAATAGCACCTCGCGCTTTTCTATGAGAAAAAGACCACAACTTTCACAGTCTTGAAAATCACAAAGGCTCGACAAAATGCCGAGCCTTCGCTTGAATTAACGTCGAATCAGATTAGTTGGGAACCTTTCCGATCACACCGTCAACATAGTAATTCATCGTCTGAAGCTGGTCATCCTTCAGAACTTCGCCTGCCTTAGCAGCTTCTTTGCCGTCGTTGGTCTTGATCGGCCCCGTAAACGGATGGAATTCACCGCTCTCGATCTTGGCCTTCACTTCTTCCATCTTCTTCACGATATCGGCAGAAATCTTATCGGTGCGAACTCCTTCAAGAGACATTGCGCCGTCTTTGTAGTGCATCCAAACCGGTGTCGGATCCCACTTGCCGTCGATCATCTGCTGGATCTTCTTGGCGTAGTACGGTCCCCAATTCAGCACAAGAGCAGCAATCTGGGCATTCGGAGCAACAGACTTCATGTCGCTGTTGTACGGAATAACCATTTTTCCTGCAGCTTCAGCAGCACTCGCTACAGCACTGGTATTGGTGTGCTGAGTGAGAATGTCCGCCCCTTGACCCAACAGAGTCTTGGCAGAGTCGGTGTCTTTGGGAGGATCGTACCAAGCGTTGGTCCAAATCACCTTTACCTGAATATTCGGATTAACGGATTTGGCACCCAATGTAAAGGCGTTGATACCCTGCAGAACTTCAGGAATCGGGAACGGAGCGACATAACCGATGATGTTGCTCTTAGTTGCACCGCCGGCAAGCATACCGGCCAGATAGCGGCCTTCGTAGAAGCGAATGTTGTAATTCGTCATGTTGGGCGCAGTCTTGTAACCGGTGGCATGCTCGAATTTCACATCCGGGTATTCTTTAGCAAGCTTCTGCATGTAGTTCATGTAGCCGAAGCTGGTTCCGAAAATCAGCTTGTTGCCGTCGGCAACCATCTGACGAATAACTCGTTCTGCGTCAGCAGTTTCAGGAACATTCTCCACGAATGTCGTCGTGACTTTATCTTTACCTACCTTATCAATAGCGTAGATACGGCCGATGTCATGTTGTTTTGTATAGCCAACGTCCGCAATCGGAGCCACATACACAAAACCGACTTTCAGGGGTTCAGCTGCCTTGGACTGAGCGGCAGGAGCTGCCGGTGTTGCCGGTTTAGCCGGGGCAGCTTCTTTTTTGTCTCCGCAGGCGCTCAAAGCAAAAGCGGAAGCAACAGCAGCCGCAGCTGCAACCAGTTTTAAAGACATCTTCACTGTCTTTCTCCTTTAAAGAAAGGTAAACAAAAATCATCAATGCGGGTTAAACGGCTTTCCGAGAGAAGCCGGCATGTTCAGACGAATCCAAGTCGGATTTCTCGAAATCAGCGCCAAAACGATAATCGTCGCCGCATAAGGCGCCATGGAAATAAACTGAGTCGGAACGGAAATTCCGATACTCTGAAGATTCATCTGCAGCATGGTCATGCCGCCGAACAAGTACGCGCCTAAGAACACTCTGAACGGACGCCAAGTACCGAAGGTCACCAGCGCCAGCGCAATCCAGCCTCTGCCGGCAATCATGCCTTCCACCCATAAGGGTGTATAGATGAGCGACAAATAAGCGCCGGAAAGCCCGATACAGGCTCCGCTGAAAGCCAGCGTCGCGCATCGAATCATCGGAACCGAGTATCCCAAAGCGTTTGCTGAAAACGGCGATTCTCCGACGGCCCTCACGACCAGCCCGGGCCTGGTTCTGAACAAGAAATACCAAACAGCCGGAATCATGAGCAAGGACAAATAAACGATCCAATGCTGGCTGAAAAAAGCTTGTCCGAGGAAAGGGATCTGGTCTAAGAACGGAATGCCGTCAGCCGCTCTTTCAGGGAGCACGGCGCCTTGATAAGGAATGCCGATGTAGGCGGATAAGCCACCGCCGAAAATCGCTACACCCAAGCCGGATGCCTGCTGATTGGCCCTTAAGCCCACAGCGAAAATGGCAAAGAACAGTGCAAACAAAATACCCACTGCAACGGCAGCAATAAATCCGACCGCAAAACTTCCGGTCTCAACCGTTGCCATGTAGCCTGCGATGGCCGCCATCAGCATGATGCCTTCGACGCCTAAGTTCAGGACGCCGGAGCGTTCGGCAACCAAAATTCCCAGCGCTGCAAGCAGCAGCGGTGTGCTTGCATTCATCGTCGTGGCAATTAAAGAAGCTGCAACACTCATGCGGCCCCCTTCGCGGAATTAAATCCGACCCACTTTAATTTGCAGAAAATCAGAGAATCACAAGCCATGATGCTGAAGAGCAAGAGACCTTGGAACACACCCGTCAAAGCAGCCGGCGTTCCGAGTCTGGACTGGGCTAGTTCACCGCCGAGGTAAAAGAGCGCCATGATGAAAGCTGCAGGAATGGTTCCGAGTGGTTTTAAGCGCCCCACAAAAGCCACAATAATCGCGGCAAAGCCGTATCCCGGGGAGATCTTGGGCGTGAGCTGTCCGATCGGACCGCAGATTTCGATCACACCGGCCAATCCGGCTAAAGCACCGGAAAGAAGCAACACAAAATAAATAATGGCTCGATTGGAGAAGCCCGCGTAAGCAGCTGCCTTAGGCGCCATGCCGGAAACGCGCACCTGGAAACCGATAAACATCTTCGACATGATGAGCCAGATGCCGAACAAGGCAAAGCAAACGAGAGCCCCACCCCAGTGCATTCGGGTACCCGGAATCATGATCGGGAGCGTGGCTGCCATCTCAAACATCGGACTTTGCGGGAATCCCAAGCCCTGAGGATCTCGCAGCGGGGACTGAACCGCCCAGGAAAGGAAAAGCTCGGCAATATAGACGAGCATCAGAGAAACTAAGATTTCATTGGCATTGCATTTGTCTTTGAGCCAGGCCACGATGCCGGCGTATAACGCACCGCCGACCATCGCAGCCAGGATGACCCAAATCATGTAGAGCTGAGAGGCTTCGGGGCTAGCCTGCAATGCAACCACGCCGCCGGCAAGCGCGCCGACAATTAATTGGCCTTCCGCACCGATGTTCCACACGTTTGCTCGGTAGCAAACCAATAGGCCCAATGCACAGAGAATGAGCGGCGTCATTTTTACGCCCAACTCTCCCCAGCCCCGCAGTGTGAGCAAAGGCTCGACAATAAACACGTACATGGAATGCATCGGATCTTTGCCCATCCCGGCAAAAATCAAGCATCCGATCAAAAGCGTCAAGAGAACCGCTATAAACGGAGACGCCGCAGAAAGAAAGCGGCTCGGACGCTGGCGGTTATAGAGTGCTAAAGGAAAATTCATCACGACTCCTTAGCATCAGGCCAAAGACCGGACATCCATCGTCCTATCTCTTCAACGCTGACATCTTTTGTTTTGACTTGAGGAGAAATTTTGCCTTCGCTCATCACAACCAACTCATCACAAATTTCAAACAGTTCGTCGAGTTCTTCACTGACCACTAAAATCGCGCTCCCGCCGCTCCTCTGACGGATTAAGGCATTGCGGATAAGCGTTGCGGCGCCCGCGTCCACACCCCAAGTCGGCTGATTCAAAACCATCACCTTCGGGTTATGAAGCAGCTCTCGACCCACAATAAATTTCTGCAGATTTCCGCCGGAAAGGCTTTCAGCCGGAGCTTTGGGACCGCCGCAGCGGACATGGAATTTTTCAATAATCGAACGCGTAAAGCGCGCGATCATCTTGTTGCGCATAAAACCTTTGGCTAAGAACAAATTACTGGTCAGCAGCGTGTTGCTTTCCAAGGACATTTCCGGAACAGTCGCTTCACCCAAGCGCTGTTCGGGCACATAGCGCAGACCTAAAGCGCGTCTGTGTTTAACGCGAAGGTCTCCGGCAAAAGAGCCGACGATAGAAATACAGTTTTTGGGCAGCAGTACTTCGCCGCTGATTGCCTTCATAAGCTCTGCCTGGCCGTTTCCGGAGATACCGGCCACGCCGACGATTCGGCCGCAGGGAACGTTAATCTTGCCGTAGAGCGGGTAGCGGCTCTTAAAGCCAACCTCTTCACCTTGGAAACAGACTTCCAAACCGGGATGCGGTTTGATTTCCGGTCGAGACATGATTTCAGGAAGGTCGCTGCCGATCATAAGCTTGGCGAGCTCCTGCTCGGTCATTTCCTGAGGATTGATGTTGGCTGCCACCTTGCCGCTTCGAATCACCGTACAGTGTTTGGAAAGTTCACGAATTTCATTGAGCTTATGCGTAATGAAGATGATGGAAACGCCTTCGGAAGACAGCTGGCGCAGGGTTTTAAAGAGGGCCTGTAGCGCGAGAGGAGAAAGAACCGAGGTCGGTTCATCAAGAATCAAAAGCTTCGGATTGGTTAATAGCGCGCGGAGAATTTCCACTCTTTGCCGCTCGCCCATGGAGAGATCATTAACAATCGCGTTCGGATCAACTTCAATGCCGTAATGGCGGCTTTTTTCAATAATCTCTTTTTCTAATTCCTTGGGATCAGTGCCTTCAGGCATTCCCAAAAGAATATTTTCTTTAGCAGTCAGTGTCTCAAACAAGACAAAGTGCTGAAACACCATCGCGATTCCGAGTTCGCGCGCGTCCGCAGGAGACGAGATATTAACTTTTCGTCCGTCAAAATAAATCTCGCCCTCATCGGGCGTGACAGATCCGAAGATAATCTTCATCAGGGTACTTTTGCCTGCTCCGTTTTCTCCGAGCACGGACAAAATTTCCCCCGGCATTACCTCAAGCGATATTGCGTCATTCGCAACGGTTGACCCGTATCGCTTGGTGACGTTTACCAATTTAAGTCTTGGAATCATTTGGAAGCCTTGATCGAAGGCCGTATTTTACCAAACGGCCGCACTTCATTCGGCCGTCAGCGCTGGCTTTGCAACAAAAATTTAAGGGAGGCCCTCGGCCCCCCCCTGCGAGTTCAAAAGATTAGTTGATGAATGTTGCTGCGAACAGTCCAATGACGACGACTGAGACAAGCGTCAGAACCGCACCGGCAGAAACCATCTGCATAATCTTGATGCGTCCGGTACTGAACACGATCGCATTCGGAGGTGTTCCGACCGGCATCATGAATGCGCAGGATGCAGACAGAGCCGTCACCATCAGCAGCTGCTCGGCAGGCACGCCCATCGGAACAGCCGCGGAAGCTAGGAGCGGCATGAGTGTTGCGGCAAGCGCCGTGTTCGATGTGAAGTTACTTGCCAGCATCACGAACAAGCTCACACCGATAAGGATTGCCCAGCGCGGAAGTCCGGCTAGAACGCCTGCGTTTGCGCTGATAATCTGACCGCATTCCGTAATCTGCAGACCGGCAGCCATGGAAAGACCGCCGCCGAACAAGAGCAGAACGCCCCAGGGCAGCTCTTTCATATCCGACCAATCCAAAACCATATGGTCTCTGTTCACAGGGATACAGAACAGCACGATGGCGCAGATCATCGCAATTGCGGCGTCAGAGAGCGAAGCAAACGGCCTTGTGCCGCCGAAATCCAGACCTCTTAACACACCGCCGAAGGACCACAGAAGGATCGCAGAGCAGAAGACGATCAGAACGATCATTTCGCCCTTGCCGATCGGTCCTAATTTATTCAATTCGGACTGAACCCACTGAGCGCCGCCTTCGATTTCCTTCATGGTCTTACGGAAGAGAACCTTAGTCAGAAGGAACCAGCACAGCGGAAGCAGAATAAGTGTAAGCGGCATGCCATACTTCATCCAATGCGCAAGCGAAATCGGATCATTGAAGTTCTGCTCCATAAAACGCGCAAAAATGCCGTTAGGAGGCGAACCGATAATGGTGGCCATACCGCCGATAGAGGCACCATAGGCAACGGCAAGCAGCATGGCGACGCTGAAGTTTTCTTCTTCCTGATCGATCGGACCGCCGGCTTTTTTAGCTCGCACTAAGGAAAGAACGGCCATCGCAATCGGAACCATCATGGCCGCGGTTGCCGTGTTGGATACCCACATGGAAAGCACACCGCTCGCCAAGAGGAAACCGCCCACAATCGCAGGCGCCTTGGTGCCTACGAGTTTTAATGTGGTTAAAGCAATGCGCTTATCCAGACGCCAGCGCTGAACGGCAATCGCCAGAATAAAACCGCCCATGAACAGGAAAATCGTACCTGATGCGTACGGCGCCATTGCCTGCGCAGGTTTAGCGATCCCTAATAGGGGAAAGAGCGGAATGGGAAGAAGCGAAGTCACCGGAATCGGAACCGGTTCAAAAAGCCACCAAAGGACCATCCAAACCACGACGGCCAAACAAGCTTTGGCGTGAGGATTAAAAGGAAGGACTTGGTTATGGATATCCGTATAAGTGTTCGGAAGTATCCAATAAATAATAAGGGCTATAATTGGTGCCCCTAAAAGAAAAAAGCGTTTCACGCCGGGCGGAAACGAACCGATTTCTGCTGCTGCCATAAGTTTCTCACTTGGTTAGGCTGATAATTTGTCGTAAGTGTATACCGCATCTATATAATACTTTCCAAAACGGACACAAAATCTTACAAGCTCTTATGGACAACACTACCCAAGAAGTTGAGGACTTTCTTCGTACACACAACATTCCGTTCAAAGCCTTGAATCACTTACCCATCACGACGTGTGAGGAAGGGTTAAAAATTGCAAAAGAGTTTGGTTCTACGTGCTGTAAGACGCTTTTAGTTAAGAATAAGAAACAATTTTTTCTCTTTGTGATACCGGGGGAAGAGCGATTTAATGCCAAACAAGCGGCCGCATTTTTGAAAAGCAGTCATCTTTCTTTTGCCTCTCCCGAGGATTTGTCCCGACTCATGCACACCTTCCCAGGCGCCGTTTCTTTACTTGGTCTGATCTTTGATCAAAACAAAGAAATTTCGCTCTACATCGACAGCAGAATCTTGAACGCGGAACATATTGACTGCCACCCATGCACCAATGACCGAAGCCTCATCCTCTCGGTGAAAGATGTGCTGGAAAAGTTCCTGCCTTCTTTAGGCGTGTCTTATTTCGAATTCCAGTCGGGCTCTTTGAACTGCGAAAGTAAGTAAACACTGCGTCGTGTTCCTTTGATCGGCGGCAACTCTCTTCTCTGAAGCAGGAAATCCTCCCTCGTATCCTTGGTCTTGAGGATTTTTTCTTCTGACATACCGTGAAGGTTAAATCCGAAATTGTCTTCTTCAAACTTTTCTTTGAGCATTTGAGCGAAATTCGCTCCGGCTACTGCTTTGTCAAAGAACTTAGAGGCGGACTGATTTAAGAAACGAACAAAGCCGTTTTCGTCCACAATGGCCATCGGAGACGGCAGAAGGGTAATCAGCGCCTGCAGGAATTCATATTGTTCTTTAAGAAGCTCGACTTCTTTTTGGACATCAGATTCGCTCAGTTCACTAAGCGCGCCTTCAGATTTCTGGTGAGATTTCAATTTCGCCAACAAGCGACAGAAAGCTTTCTGAAGCTCAACGAGTTCTTCGGGATGATGGACTTTTTCCGCTTCAGTCGGAACGGCCTTGCCTTCTCTCACCTGCTCAATGAGTTTATTAACAGACTCGGTCAAGGGACGAACAGAGTAGGAAGCCAAAATAAACGTTACTAGCAAAAGAAAGAAGAAGATCAGGCTGTTTGTCGCCGCCATCGAGATGATTGCTGATTCTCTATCCTCTTCCTTCTTAAAAACACCGACGTACCAGCCAAGCCCCGGTATCTCTCTGATCGCACCGACTAAATCAGACTCATCGTTCCTGGATAAAACCTGAGCGTTTTCTTTATTTGCGACGAGTTCTTTTAAAACCTTGGAAGGAATCAAGGGTTCCGGAGAATTAACATGATCGGTCGCGTAGATAGGCGCACCCTTCTTGTCCAAGATATATACAGCGCTGTCCTGAATATCTAAGCCTGACACCACATCCTCGTACAAGCTCTTTAAATCAAGAGCTGATACTGCGTAGCCGATAATTTTTCCGGACTTTCCAATGGCAGGAGCACAAATGTTAATGATAGGAACATCTGCCGCACCGGTTGCCATAATGACGTCGGAAATATAGACAGACTCTCGATTGTGGATGTGGCTCCAATGATCTCTGGTCGTATGAGAAATTCCCTCGTTGCTTTCATTTCGTGCGTTCTTCGGAGGTTCAAAAACGATCACGTCTCCGTTCGCATCGCCATAGTGGATGTTCAGAAAGTAAGGAACTTCCGTCAGAATACTTTTCAAGATGGAACGTAACGCGGATTTATCTTCCGTACCATAAACCTGGAGTGTATTTGCCGACATGACGACCAAGGTCTTAGCCGATTCCACCCTGTTTTTAATGTTGTTCGATAGCGCCAATGCATCTTCCACCAGAAGGAGATCATCTTTGCGAATTTCCTGCTCAATCATGCGATATTGTGAGTAACTTAGAAGCAGCAAAGGCAGCGTAATCGTGAGGGCCAACAAATAAAAGATGTAATTTCTGAGGCGCATGGGTCGCATTTTTGTTCCTCGCTTTTATTGTTAGGCTATCTCCTTAGGGTAATTACTATTTTACCGAATTTTGGATTTCTTCATGGAACTGCTGATACGAGTAACTTGGCGGCGATCCTCTCCCTCCCCTCTAACTTCTGCAACTTCAATTTAGAAGGAAAATTACGCTGTGAGACGCTGCAATTGACAGACTGATTTTTTTTACCTCAACAGGGTGGGCGCAGTTATGTCGCACGCAAAAATCGGCCGTTTCACTAAAAAACAAATCTTTGAGCTCCCAGACGGCACTCACCGCCTAGAACCTCATCTATATATACGTGTCCGCAGCAACGGAAGATACCGCAACTATTTCTTCAGGTTTTTAGATCCCAAGGGACGCGTTTGTGATTTAGCTCTTGGAAGCGCAAGTAAAAAGCCTTTGTCTGAAGTTAAACAGTTTGCCTTTTTATTAAAGACGTCCCTTCAATTCAGCGGAAAAGCATCCGCACTCCTGGAAGCCAAGCAGCACCGAGTCCATTTTAAAGATTATGCAGAGCGAGTCATCGAGATCTTAGCCTCGGTTCGACTTTGGAAAAATCCAGCTCAAAAGCAGTCTTGGAGCTCTTCTATAAGCACTTATGCGTTTCCCGTCATTGGGGAAAAATTCATCGATGAAATTGATCGAAAAGACATCCTAAAAATACTTCGTCCCATATGGATAAGTAAGACGATGACCGCATCCCGTGTAAGAGGGAGGTTAGAGAAAATTTTCGCTTATGCGATCAACGAAAACCTATTTATCGGGAATAATCCGGCGTCTTGGAAAGGAAATCTTGACTTATTTCTGCCTCCCGCCAATAAATGCAATTCAACTCAGCATTTCAAATCGCTAACCTTTACTGAATTAAAAGCCATCATTCCTAAGCTTCAACGAGAAAGCTTCAACGAGAAAGCTCCATCGGAGCAAAAGCACTACTGTTCGGGGTTCTCACCGCAACTCGCACTGTCGAATTCACTCAAGCCCACTGGCGTGAGATCTGTTGGAAGGAGAAAGTTTGGCTCTGCCCGCCTTCTCGACGAAAGGACGGAAAGGAATTCCCGTTCCGGGTTCCGCTATCCCAACAAGTGGTCTCACTATTAAGAGAGATAAGAAAAGAATCAAAAGGAGAATTTATCTTCTCTGTGGACGGTAAGACGCCGATACGCCGGGAAACGCCGAGAAAATTTTTAAGAACAGCATTGAATCAGGCGTGCACCATGCACGGAATGCGTTCTACTTTTCGAGATTGGTGTGCAGAAAACGATATTGATAACGAGGCCGCCGAAAAATCCCTTATGCATACCACCGGAACTCAAACAACTTTGGCTTATCAGCGAAGCGATCTATTAGAAAGAAGGCGCATCGTCATGCAGCTCTGGGCAGACGCCCTTTTTGATGGCGAAAAATCCGAAATGCAAAAAGCCGATTTGTTGTAAAACAACAACTTTTTATTGATTTTATATATTGTTTTTCATTAAAAAGTGTTGTTTTTGCGTAAATACAACAGATTTTGTTGCTTGCATGACTCGTTTTTATCAGAATGACGGTGCAGATAAATTCTTGCTAGGAATTTGAACTTTCTGCAAGTTTTACAACTTCAATTGGAGTACTACTCAAATGAAAAAGACACTTATCGCTGCCGCTGTGATGGCTGCTTCCGGCGTTGCTTTTGCTGCTTCTAACGTTACTTTGTATGGCGTTATTGAAGAAGGCGTTGTCGTTTCCAAAGCCAAGCATAAAGATACAATGGTTGACTTAAAGGCTGGCTTTGACTCTGGCAACCGTTGGGGTATCAAGGGCGTTGAAGACCTCGGCAACGGATACAGCGTTGGTTTCATCCTTGAACAAGGTTTTACAGCCGACAATGGCGATGAAGGCGTTAAGGGGAAAGCGTTTAATCGTGAATCCATCCTTTACGTTAACGGCGGTTTTGGCTCTCTAGCTTTCGGCCGCACCGGTGGTTTGGCGTTTGCTCAGTCTCAGAACATTCTTACAGGCTGGGTATTCGGAACTGGCTACGGTTCTTCCGCTTGGAATGCTATCGATTTCGTCGCAAAACGTATGAATAATGTTGTTTCCTACGCTACTCCTGTCTTCTCTGGGTTCAGCGTTCATGCAATGTATTCCAACAGCGGTTCCAACGAACTCGACAATGACGATAAGAAGTGGTCTGAAAATGGTCACTATTATGGTATCGGTGTTAAATACAACGCTAATAACATTCTTTCCAGCTTAATTTTTGAAGCCGCTCAAAATAAAAATGTTGTAGCACCTGGTAACAGTAATGCTAAGTATGGTATCAACTACGGTTTGGAATGGAACCTTGGCGCCATTACTCCGATGTTTGGTTACCAGTACGTTTGGCAGGATGGCGGCGATAAGGATCATCAATTTGGTCTGAGTGCTAAGGCTCCAGTTGCTGGTGGCACGGTTAAGGTTGGTGCTCGTTACACATTCGGTAAGAATGACGGTGCGACAGCTAATGAAGAAGACAAGCACAATGCTTGGTTGATCGGCGCTGCTTACGAATATCCGCTGAGCAAACGTACTATCGTCAAGTCCTACGCTGGCTATGCAGATGGCGGCAAGGCTTGGAAGAATGAAGACACAACGGCATACAATGGCTACCAGGTTTACCTCGGCCTTTGCCACTCCTTCTAGTCTGATTTAACCTCAGATTATTTGCCGGCCTCCTTCGGGAGGCCTTTTTTATATGGTCTTCAATTGTTGCTAGGAATTTGAACTTTCTGCAAGTTTTATAACTTCAATTGGAGTACTACTCAAATGAAAAAAACACTTATCGCTGCCGCTGTGATGGCCGTATCCGGCGTTGCATTTGCTGCTTCTAACGTTACTCTCTACGGTGTCATTGAAGAAGGTGTTCTTTTGGAAAAAGCTAAACACCAAGATACTACTGTCCAACTCAAGTCAGGGTTTGACCAAGGGTCACGTTGGAGTATTAAAGGTGTAGAAGATCTTGGGAACGGTTATTCTGTTGGTTTCATCCTTGAACAAGGCTTTACTGCGGACGACGGCAACGCCGCAAACGCTAATTACACAACTTCAAGTGGATTTACCCGTGAATCTTTCATGTACGTGACCGGCAACTTCGGTAAACTGGGTTTCGGTCGCACTGGTTCACTTTCTTCCGGAGCGCAGTCTAATCACATCCTTACAGGCTGGGCGCTCGGAACTGGCTTAGGTCTTTCTTCTTGGACTAGCGAAATCGGTACTTCCTACGGCCGTCTTAACAATACCATTTCTTATGCGACCCCGTCTTTCTCTGGATTAACTATCCACGCAATGTATTCCAACGGCATTGGTGAAGACACAAACAAATGGTCTGAAAATACTCATTACTACGGTATCGGCGCTAAGTATCAGGCTAATGCGATCAAATCCAGCTTGATCTTTGAAGCAGTAGACAACAAAGGTGGAGAAAAGAATCTAGTAGGCAATAAGGTTCACGGAGATAAAGCCTACACTGTCAATTTTGGTTTCGAATATAACCTTGGCTCTTTCACGCCAATGTTTGCATATCAGTGGGCTAACCAGGACGATGGGAAGAAGACTCATATGTTCGGTCTCTCTGCTAAAGTTCCTGTAGCTGGTGGTGACGTGCTTGCAGGCGCCCGTTATCTCTTTGGTAAAGATGAAGCTATAACAACAGGAGATGATAAAGTTCGCGCTTGGAACATTGGCGCAGCTTACATTTATCCTCTTTCCAAGAGAACGGCTGTTAAGGCATATGCTGGTTATGCCGATGGTGCTAAAGCCTGGAAAGATACAGAGAAAGTTGTCTACAATGGCTATCAAGGAGGATGTAACTAATTTTGTGTCTTGCCTGATTTAAAAATTTTCTCCTACTTAGA